>Ga0310344_10001266_pt1 | contig 19370 bp, 17 predicted proteins | sample HC15DNA20200_MG_FD_203801 | JGI IMG/M metagenome (GOLD analysis project Ga0310344, IMG submission 203801) | Marine microbial communities from station ALOHA, North Pacific Subtropical Gyre - HC15-DNA-20-200_MG | ecosystem: Environmental > Aquatic > Marine > Oceanic | place: Pacific Ocean: North... | reverse complement strand
TGTGATATGGCAATTCGATCAGGTCTTCAGCATACAAATGCTTTTATAGGCTCTACCATTGTTTTATCGAGTACATTATTCATTCTCATTGGATTTATTATTTTCTCCCAGTCTTCATTTCCGAGACTCGGAACACATTATCTATGGATAATTTTGGCTGGTGTATGTAATCCAGGACTTTTCTTCATTTTCTATCTCACTGGAATTTCTAAAATAGGTGTCGCTCGTGCTGCCCCGATTAAAGGAAGTTCTCCAATTCTCGGAACACTTCTAGCAATCTTAATTTTGTCAGAGGAACCTACCTGGAAAAATTTAGCTGGCATAGCATTGGTTTTTTCTGGCATTACTCTTATCACATTTGAGAAAACTGACGGTGGATGGAAAAAAATTCATATTCTTTGGCCAATTGCCGCAGCAATTGTATCATCATTCGCTGCAGTATTTTGGAGAAAGGGTCTGCAATCATTCCCAGAAACTACCATTGGAACTTTAATCGGTACCTTTATCGGATTATCTATTGTAGGAATCTACACTATTCTCACTACCAAGAGTTTTTCAGAAGCAAATCTTAAAAAAAGTGTCCGTCCTTTTTTACTAGCGGGTCTATTAATGGCTTGTGGATTTTATTGTTATACAAAAGCAATGCAACTTGGAGAAGTATATCGTATGCTTCCTATCATACAAACTTCCCCGATTTTCACTGTAACTATGGCATTTGCTTTAGTAAGAAAATTTGAGAAACTCACTTGGAAGATCCCTATAGGATGTCTACTTACAGTTGGAGGAGCATTGTTAGTAAATATTAAATGGTAATTAAAATTGCTATTGTTAGTTTCTAGATCTTTACCTTTCACGAAAATGCATAGCAACTTTTTCTATGAAATCAATTTCTGAATCTTCAAGTGTAAAATCTAGAGAAATATCTTCTTCCATATGTAATAAATTTGTCGTGCCTGTAAGAGGAATAATCCCGATATAAATTGCAAATCGAAAAATAATCTGAGCAGGAGTTTTATTTAACTTTTGAGAAATTTCTGTGAGAATTGGCAAAACGAAAGGATTCGCTGTAAGCAATGAAAATCCTTGATATGAAATTTGATTTTCTCTACAAAATTTTCTCACTTCCCAGTCCCATCCCATTTGTGCAAAACAACGATTTTGTACAAATGTCGGTTTTATTTCAGACTTTTCATATAAAAGCTTTAGTTGTTCAATGCTTACATTACTTACACCTAAACTTCTCGTTAATCCCTCTTTAAAAATAGATTCCATTTCGGTCCATACCATCCAATCAGATTCGTCAAGACCAGAACGCTGCGAGGGACCATGTAAAAGATAAGAGTCAATAAAAGTTGTCTGTAGGTGTTCTAAAGAACTATCGAATGATTGCCGAACTTGTACATCATAGTCGGTATTTAAATCGTAGGGCAGTCTTTCGTCCTGACCTTCAGGAAAAGTATATTTGGTTTGCAGAAAAAAATCTTCTCTCTCAAAACCATTTTTGTACGCTTGCAAAATAGCATCACCAACAGCAACTTCAACATAATGCCTTCTCTGATTTGCAGTATCAAAATTGCGATATCCTGTTTTAATTGCAGACAAAACAAGTTCTTCTGTGGCCTCTTCTTTCCATGCGGTACCATAAATCAAATGTGGAATCTTTAACATAATAAATCCCAAAAATGCAAAATGAAGAAATCAAAAACAAAGTTTGTTATTTCCTAAACTATTCTGTTATTCCTTCTAAATCAAGTTTTTCCCCATTCAATTCAATAGTACTTGTTAGTGGAACGGACTGAACTATCAATCCCTCTGCAAAACAACCATTTTTTGCATTTCGAATTAAATGTGCAATCTTATCTTTCGGAGCATTAGATTCTACTTTTAAATGTGTATCAACTCCTTCCCATTTGTTGAAAACAGTACCTTTTAAAACGGAACCTCCTAACAATTTACGAAATCTAACCTTCACACTTGCCTTCTCAATTTCAATTTTCATCATATGCGCGTACCGCGCAACTTGAGTTAATAGTCAAAAACCAGTTCCCATTGCCATATAGGACATCGGGGATGGATATTTATCAGTTCCGCCTATTCTGTCTTGTTCATCACAAAAAACCTCAAAATGTCTAACGGTCCCTCTTTTAAGTTGCATCTGACCTTCAACTACCTCGGTATAGACTTCGGAATCTGTAGCTAAACCTTGCGCAGGAAGTTCTGGTTGATCAATAACACGTTTTCCAATTTCACTAGACGTTTCAAACCCATCGATAGGTTTTTCCATTCTCGTCTCCTTTATTAGATTATTTCAACTTAGTTTGTAACCAATCAAAAATAAAGCTAGTACCTAGTGTCATATTATCTAGTTGACAGTGCTCTGCACCACCTTCTTTTTTAGAAAAAACACGAAATGTTTTATCTGAGGAACCAACAGCCCTAAAATGAGCCAGAGCTTCTCTCATCGGAACCATATTGTCATTAGCCCCATGAGTAAGAAGAAAAGGACACTTCATTTTATGGACAACCCCTTTTAAAGAAAATCTCTCAAATTCTGCTTGCATTTCTTCTTCAGTTTCTACATTCATAATTTCCATATAAGAGTGCGCAGGAACTCCTCTTATTTTCCAAGTTTTATGATACTCCCAGTTCGCACCCCAAGCGACACAAGCTTTATATCGATGCTCAAAACTCGCAACTCTAGAAGCATAAAATCCACCAAGACTTATTCCAAGAACACCAACTTTTTTTGTATTGACATCTTTTCTTGTTTCAAGATAATCAAAAGCTGCACTTCCTGCTAATTCATAATCATGACGCAAATAAAGCTTTCTAAAACGTACTGATTCTCCAGTCCCAGGACCATCGAGTATTAGACAATTCATACCTCTTCGTACCATATCTTTTACCCCACAGATGAATTGAATTTCTTTCGTTACATCCCTTCCATCAAAAAAAACTACTGTAGGACATTTCGTTTTCTGCGTATTTTCTGCACGTACAAAATATGCAGGTAATTTTTTTCTTTTATATGGCACTTCTACTTTTTGTATTATAGGACGGTCTACTAATTTATAATAATTTTTGAAGGAATCTAAAGATTTCTTATAAATGGACATAGATTTTTCAGTTTTAGGAGAAACTAATCTTTCTCCCATTTGAAAATAGTAACAGGCTCTAAGATAGTGTGAAGCTGCAGTGAGAGAATGACCTTTCTTTTCCTCACTTTTTGCAAGAATAAAAAGTTTTTCTCCCATTCTTGACCATTCACGTAACCAATGAGAATCGTTACCAATTTTTTGTGATAACCGACGGCAAACTTGGTCAACTTCTCCAATTTCCGAACCTCCCCATCTAGCACAAGAAATCATCCAGCAAATTGAACGTGACCATCTTAGATCCGAAGGAAAATATGTATACCAACTTGTCTTCGTATTCAAGATTTAACTCCAAGACAATATATTTTAACAACTCAAATTAAATGAATTCTATGATAATTCAAAACTAGGATACCCATTTAGGGCTTCACCATCACATTTTTCTTTATACATAGGAAATCCACCCACATAAGGCATAAAAATTCTAGGTTTTCCAGGAATATTCACGCCGAGATACCAAGAAGTACATTTATAACGAAGTGTTTCCGAAGCCAGTGTATTACAATGTTCAACCCAGTTATCTTCGATTTCTTTTTTCGGTTCAATTTTTTTTATTCCTTGTTCTCTTAGGAAGATAAGACAATCACATATCCAATCAATATGTTGCTCTATGCTAGTTAACATATTTGTTAAAACAGATGGACTTTGAGGTCCTGTAATCATAAAAAAATTAGGAAATCCTTCAGTCATTAGACCAAGAAATGTTTTAGGACCTTCACTCCACTTCTCTTGTATAGATTTTCCACCTCTCCCACGAATATCAATCTTTAGAATTGATCCCGTCATTGCATCAAAACCTGTAGCCAAAACAAGCAAATCAATTTCATACAATTGACCGGAAACTATAACCCCTCTTTCAGCGATCTTCTCAATTGGACTCTCTTTAATATCTATTAAAGAGACATTCTCACGATTAAAAGTTGCATAGTAATCCGTATCTACACATAACCTTTTACAACCAATAACAGTTTGAGGTGATAATTTCTTAGCTTTAATAGGATCTTTTACTATTTCCTTAATCTTAGTTCGAACAAACTCTGCAGCAGTTTCATTCGCATTTGCATCAAAAGTCAAATCAGTAAATGCACCAAAAAAAGGTAGTCCTCCATGTTGCCAACGTCTTTCATATTCTTCATTTCTCTCTTTTTCAGATACCTCTAAGGCAGATTGATCATTATATGTTTGGTAAAAACCAGCGTATAATTCTTTCGCTTTTTTTCTAATCTCGGGATAGATACTTTTCACATGATTTACTTTCTCCTGAGGAATAGGTCCATTATGAGCAGGTATTGCAAAATTTGCAGTCCTCTGAAAAACATAAACATGCTCTGCATTTTTTGACATCACTGGGATAGATTGGATTGCCGAAGAACCTGTACCTATAACTCCTATTTTCTTTCCTTTAAATTCAACATTACTGTGCGGCCAACGTCCAGTATGGCATATAGAACCCTTGAAATTTTTAAGACCTTTTATTTCTGGATAAAAAGGGGAAGAGAGACATCCTGTTGCCATCACAAGAAAATTTGACTTAATTTGCAGATCTCTATCCGTTTCAATAAACCATTGGTTGAATTCTTCCCTAAAAGATGCTGTTGTAACTCTAGTACTAAAAGAAATATCTTTTCGCAAATCAAAACGTGAAGTTACATGATTAATATAGTCCAAGATTTCTGGCTGAGTTGCATATCTCTCAGACCAATTCCATTCTTGTTGAAGTTCGTCTGAAAAACTATACGAATACTGCATACTTTCAGTATCACATCTTGCCCCTGGATACCGGTTCCAATACCAAGTACCACCAACATCTTTAGCGATATCTACTACTCTAGCAGTAAAACCTTTTTTTCTTAAATGATAAAGTAGAGACAAACCGGAAAAACCAGCTCCTACAATAGCAACATCAAAACTAAGGTAAATATTCTTTTTATCCAACAGTTCGGGTCCTTGTTTTATATATAAATTTCAGTTTGTCAAATCTTTGTTATTTTAGAAGAATCTTTCACTCCCGGTGCAGGTGCAGGACCAGCGCTAGATTCAGAATTCGAAGAATCAATTTTGGATTTAAAACCTTCCGCATAAAATCCAGTTTTGCCAATACCTTCAATTTGAATTTCTAAAAAATCTCCATCAACTATTGGCTTCCTGCCCTCATGATATGTTCCTGTTGCAATCACATCACCTGTTCGCAATTCAACAAAACGACTCGCCCATGCAACTAAATCTGGAATTTTATGTGCCATATGCTCTGTACTATAATCCTGAGCAATTTGACCATTTACCCAGGATTTCACGTTCAGTTTATGCGGATTAGCAATCTCATCTTTAGTAACAATCCAAGGACCACAAGGTCCATGGGTAGCTTGACCTTTTGTCAAGAAACGAGTGTAACGTGTAATTCCACGCACTGAAATATCAAAAAACGGAACATATCCAAAAACATAATCCATCGCATCTTCAACATTAATATCTTTAGCGTTTTTTTTCATAACAAATGCTAATTCAGCTTCAGGCTGAAATTCCGTCACCTCAGGAACATTAACTAATTTTATAGTTCCGCTTGGCCCAAGCAAAGTATTGTCTTTATAGAAAAATTCCAATGGAAGCATCTCAACAGTTCTTCCTAAATCCAGATAATTTAGAAACGCACCAATACATTTACTCGGCCTGGGAACTGGGGCAAGAATATCTATTTGATTAAGAGGTTTTCCTTCATTTTTATTTACAAGATTCTCAATTTCTTCCTTCAAATAGTCATAATTAGAAATGAATTCTTCGATAACAGTTTGTTCTCCTTTAATTTCACGATCTTGAATTATTTCACTAACATCAACAACAAAATTTTCATTCTTGATAATTCCAATCCTATCTTTGTCAAAACGAAGTATTTTCATATTTTCACCTGTTATTTTTAAAGATCATAAATATGCCTTTAATCTCAACTTATAATGAAAGAAAAATTCCTTTATAGTAGGTAGTTTTATAAAGTGCTTACAAGTAATATATATAACACTTACCACTTTTCAAAATATAAATATCTTTTGAATTGCGTTGAAGGTGTACGATTATTTATAAAAGGCAAAATTCATCGAAAGGAAAGAAATGGAAGAGAAAAAAATGCATGCCGGTCAAGCAGTTGTTCACGCTTTGATTGAAGAAAATGTAAAAAAAATATTTTGTTTGCCTGGTTCGCATGTTCTTAATTTTTACGATGGTCTACGCGAGGCTCCTTCTATCGAAGTTATTACCTGTAAAATGGAACCTAACGTTACGCTTATGGCAGACGCTTATGGCAGACTCACAGGTGAACCCGGGGTTTGCTTGCTTACTGCAGGTCCAGGAGTTTGTAATTCTATTGCAGGCCTTGCACAAGCTTATGGTGCTGCCTCTCCAGTAATTCATATAACAGGAGCTGTTCCTCTAAATGCATCAAGAGAAGCTTTTCATGGAGTAGATAATCCAGAATTCACAGTTGAAATGTGTGAAAATGTAACTAAATGGAGCGTTCGTGTTGAAAAGTTAGAAGATATTCCAGAAATCATGGCGAAAGCTTTTCAGATTAGTAAAAGTGGGAGACCAGGACCAGTACATATTGAATTCCCTAGACTTTCTGATTACTCTCCACATATTCTTCAAGAAAAACCAATTTCCTTTCCTGCTTACAAACAAAAGCCTGTAGAAGTGATCGAACCTTCTAATGAAGATATAGAACAAATCGCAAATCGTCTCTTAAATGCAAAATTCCCAATGATAGCTGCTGGAAAGGGAGTAATCAGAAAAAGAGCGACTAAAGAATTAGAGGAAATTTCAAAAATTCTCTCCGCACCTATAGTTTATCCGCAAGATTCTATGGGTATTGTTCCTGACGATCACCCTTTTTCTGCTGGACATTTTATTGATAATAGAACTGACCCTAGATTTAATTATGTGATTGAAGAAACAGATCTTATTTTTTCAATTGGGTTAAGAGCGTCCACTGCGGAAACTGTTTTTTTAGAAAAGTACACTCAAAAAGAAAATATATTAGTTGGCTTTGATGATCTAGAGGATGAAAATTATTCCAAAAAAGACGAAATTGTTGCAGATCCAAAACTCTTTCTATCTGCTTTACTTGAAAGACTGAAAAAAGAAAATAGAAGCACAAATGAAGATATAAAATCTAAGATAGCGAAAATTAAAGAGGAATTCAAAGAATCAGTAACAAATCATCTTGAGGGAGTACGTAACAATACTCCTTTACACACAGGATTCATTGTGGAAACAATAGTTGATTCTATTAAAAAGGACGCAATTGTCGTCACCGACGTTGGTAATAGTCAAATGTGGGGAAGATATTACTTTCCACTCAATCATACTGAATCTTACATGCAGTCTGGAGTGTGGAATGCAATGTCATTTTGTTTACCAACTGCCTTCGTAGCAAAGCTAGAATACCCTGACAGACAAGTTGTTGGTATTGCAGGAGATGGAGCTTTTTTGATGACTATTGGTGATTTTGTTACTGCATGCGAGTACGGTGCGAATGCTGTTTTTGTGATCTTTAATGATGGAGCTTTCTCCCAAATGATTGGACAACAAAACAATCTATATGGAACTGCATATGGCTGTGATTTTCAAAGTCCAGACTTTGCAGAAATTGCAAATGCTTGTGGTGGTATTGGATTTCGAGTTGAAAAACCAGACCAATTAAAACCTTCCCTAAAAAAAGCTTTGGATTCAGATGTACCTGCAATTGTTGACGTTTTGACATCATTTCAGCCTACCCCGCCATTCTAAATTATAAAAGTAAATCGTAATTTAGAATTGAAATTGGAGAAATATATCTTGAAGTTACTTTTTTAATGGGAATCGGCGAACTAATGGCTGCGAGTTCTGCAATCATTGCAGCCTTTGCACATATAAGTATAAGGCAAGGGATGAGAACTGCTTCTCCTCTTTTAGCTGCATTGATTGTAAATACTGTCGTTTCAACCGGTGGTCTTATCGTTTGCTTTTATCAAGGTTCATTTAATCAATTGTCGTTAAAAACGATACTCTGGTTTGTTGCAATGGGCATGACAGGTCCTGGATTCGGACGTATCACACGACTGATTGGAATTAATAAAGTAGGTCTAAATCCTTCCGTTACTATTTCTGCTATCACTCCTTTTTGGGTTACATTTATTGCCATTTTTATTTTAGGAGAAAATCCGACATTTTGGGATATTTCCGGAACTATTTCCATAGTTTGTGGAGTCATAATCCTCAGTGTAAAATTTAATTCTACAAAAAGAATTTCTGACTGGTTTCAAAAAGGAGTAATATTTCCAATACTTGCTTCGATTGCATATGCACTTGCTCCAGTTTTTGCAAAACTTGCTTTAAATGAACAGAAAATACCGATGGCTGGGTTGGGCATTGGGTTTCTGGTTGGCAATATTTTTCTTCTTTTAAGCAGTCCTATTTTAAAGCAAAAAGTTTCTGTTAAGAGTAGAATAGATGTTCTTTGGATTTTGTTAAGTGGTATTTTCAATTTCTGCAGTTCTTCTCTTTTGATTAATGCAATAATGATTTCACCTGTATCTATAGCAATTCCTCTGAGTAGAACTGCTCCCATATGGCTTCTAATTTTTAGTTATATTTTCCTAGGAAAACTTGAAAAAATTACCAAACAAATCGTGATGGCAACGATTTTGATAGTTTTAGGAGGTTTCTTTATCACTGCTTTATAAATAAAAGAAATTTTTTAAATTCACAGAATAAACATATAGACTTCATCGTTATTAATTTAAATGATATTTTATTTGATATTTCACAATCAATTAAATTAAGGAATAAAAAAATGTCTGTATATAAATTTGAAGACCTAAAAAGCACACATCAAAACCCTAAACTTTCTTCTGGATTCGGTGAAACGATAAAAGGTGATAAGATGTATTTTTGTCATCGAATCTGGCCAACAGGAACGGAAGCAAAACCACACTTCCATCCATGCGAACAGTTCATTTACATTTTAAGGGGAAGACAAAACTTAATTTTAGGAGGTAAAGAATTTGAAGTCGGTCCTGGAGAAGTAATTCATGTCCCCTCTAATACTGTGCATTCTACAAAGATTATAGAAGAAGTCGAAGCAGTCTATGTAAAAGATACTACATGGAGTTTGAAAGGGGTTGCTGCTGGCGATGAAACTCCTAGTTCTCCTCCAGAAGACGATCCTTTTTAATAAATTTCATGAAAGGTCAAAATGGTTAAAACTATAGGAATAATTTTAAATGGTGCAACTGGGCGAATCTGCTCTACACAACACTTAGAAAACTCACTAATTCCCATTAGGGAAAATAAAGATCTACTTGTAGATGGAGAAATTGTAACTCCTGAATTATTATTGCTCGGAAGAAATGAAAAAAAACTATCTGAAATTGCCAACAGATTCAAAATTTCAAATTGGACTACCGATTTAAATTCTGCACTTGCAGATGAAAACTACCCTATTTTCTTTGATGCAGCGTCTACACATCTGCGCCTAAACCTTCTCAAGAATGCTATAGAAGCAGGAAAACACATATATACTGAAAAACCTCTTGCTCCGTCGATAGAAGAGGGGAAAATCCTGTTACAAAATGTCTCTTCAAAAAATCTCAAACATGGAGTGGTAGAAGACAAACTTTTTGTTCCTGGACTCCGTAAAATGAATCATTTAATTAAAGAAAATTTTTTTGGAAGAATAGTAAATTTCAATCTCACTTTCGGATGGTGGGTCTTTGACGGCTCCTCAAATAAATCTCAAAGACCGAGTTGGAATTATAAAAAATCAGGTGGAGGTGGATTACTCTTTGATATGTACCCTCATTGGAGATACGTTATAGAGGGACTTCTTGGACCGATCAAAAGAGTTGTATCTGCAAACTGGACCGCACAACCAGATAGAGTGGATGAAGAAGAGAATACTTATAAAGTTGATGTAGAAGATTCTAGTGCTACTATTTTAGAACTAGAATCAGGAGCATTTGGAACTATACAGAGTAGTTGGGCTACAAGAGTAAGAGTTGAAGATCTTTTCACTCTACAAATTGATGGTACGGAGGGATCGGGATTCTCTACTCTTCGAAACTGCTTTACCCAAAGAGCCTCTTCAACTCCAAGAATCTCTGGTTTTAACCTCGGTGGAGATAAAACAACTTTAGAATACAAAACAAATTTTTTACAAGACTGGGAAGAGGTTCCTGAAATTGCCACTTATAAAAATCCTTATCGTTTTGGTTGGGAAGGATTTATTGAACATGTACTAACCGATACACCTTTCATTTCTGACTTTTCTGCAGGGATCAGAGATATAGAACTTTCAGAAGCATGTCTGAAAAGTGGCTCGACAAATTCATGGATTTCAATGTCTAAGTAAAAAGAAATTAAAAAAAAATTAAAGGTGCTTAAGTACATATAAATACAATATAATCGACTAGCATAAAAAAATTTTCAACTTTAATGTGTTTACAAAAAGGTCCAAATTTTGGCAAATAAAATTTCTTCCATTGAAAGTACTATTACAGATTTAGGAGAGGGAAAAGCATTCGCACTCCACAATATTCTAGAATTAGACGGAAGAGTGAGCGCTTATCCTAAAAGCACAAGAGGCTTTTCCTCCATGAATTGTTACCTACTCCGCGAAGATAATGCAGCTGTCTTGTTAGATACGGGTTTTAACGGCCAAATAGATTTTTTATCAGAACAAATTTCTTCACTTATTACAAAAGATACTCCATTATCCCTTTATCCACTTCGTCAAAATGAATTTATGTCTGTAGGAAATATAGTTGCGCTTGCTAATCGATTTAATGTGGTGGAAGCCTTTTCAAATCGACCGAATATTGATTTCTGGTTTGATTTCGAACTAGAGGATTTCATACCCAAGGAAGAAAAGGATAAAAAATTTACAACATCTAAACTTGGAAATGAGTTAAAAATTAATATCGGTGAAAATCCAGAGAGACTTATTCATGGTCTTGTTGCACCTATTAGACTAATTTCTACAATGTGGATATTTGATCACGGAACGAAAACTTTGTTTTCTTCTGACATGTTTAGTCATATTTCTCAGAAACATCTTGATGGTCCTTGGATTTCCGATAAAGATGAACTGACAACTACATCTTTTGTTCGTTCTTTTCTTTTAAATACTCGATATTGGTGGTTAGAGGGAGTAGATACAGGACCTCTAAGGGAAGGTATAACTGAAGTCTTTAATAAATTTGACATACATACAATTGCGCCCGGTTATGGAACTATACTAACTGGGAAAGAACAAGTAGAAAAACAATTCAATATCCTTGATGAAGTTTTGAGGGACTTGGATTCCTCTGTTGTTAAAGCTAGTTATGTTCCTAGAAATTTAGAAAGGTAAAAATGACTATACACAATAATCCTCTACCCCGAGAAATTGCTGATGGGATTTTCTGGCTTGGAATTTGTCATGAACAGTTTCATAATGGAAAAACATATCATACTTATAATGCTTCTTTCGTAATTGTTGGGACTGAAGGTTCAATGCTTGTTGAAACAGGTCATCAGGGTGATTATCCGACCATTCGAAAACAGGTTAAAAGCGTATTAAAAGAACAAAATTCGAGTCTGAAATATTTATTCCTAACTCATCAAGAAGTTCCACATTCGGGTGGAATGGGACGAATTCTAGATGATTTTCCTGAAGTAACTGTACATTGTGATGTAAGTGATTATCATCTTTGTTTCCCAGAACATGCACATAGACTAAAAGAATTGGAAGTTGGAGAATCTTTAGACTTAGGGAACAGGAAGTTTCTTGCTGCAGAACCAGTAATTAGGGATTTGAGAACATCTCTTTGGGGATTCGATACTCTGACTAGAACTCTTTTTCCTGGGGATGGTTTTGCCTATAGTCATTATCATGATGACAGTCATTGCGGAAAAACTGCCGAAGAAGCAGAATCTCTTGATTTAGGCGAAGTTTCTGCCGTTTTCGCAGAACGTGCATTGTTTTGGACAAAATTGGCAGATATGAATATTTATGTCGATAGATTAGAAGAATTACTAAAAGAATTAGACGTCTCTAATGTAGCCCCTTCTCATGGACTTCCGGTTCTTGACATTCCAACAACAATGCCTAAGATAAGAAGTGGATTAGTTTCTTACTAATTTAAGTTTCTTTCTGTTTTTCCAGAACATTCTTAAAAATTTCTGAGAAAATCTTTCTTTGACTTGTATTTCCTACTGTCACCCTAATGCATCGGGATAAAACTGGGACACTTGACATTCTAACGAAAACCCCTTCCTTCTCTAGTGCATTTAAAATCTGCTTAGCTCTATCTTCTGTTCCAAGATCAAAAGAAACAAAATTCGTTCCGGATTCGATATATTTTAAATCCAGTTCTTTTGCCAACTTATAATATTCTTCTTTTCCTTGATTAACCTTGTATACAACATCTTTTACGTGTTTATCATCTTTCAAAGATGCTAAAGCGCCAATTTGAGCAATGCGGCTGACCGCAAAGTGTAAACGTACTTTATTTAAAGTATTTATAATCTTCTTATTTGCTATTGCATATCCTATACGCAAACCAGCCATTCCATGAGCTTTTGAAAAAGTACGCATTCGAATAACTCTTTCATTCTTTGTATCAATAGGAGGAACAGAATCTTTGGGAGAGAATTCGAAATATGCCTCATCAAGAATCAATAATTTTCCTAATGGAATTGATTCTATAAATTTCTGAACATGTCTTTCATCATGCCATGTTCCCATAGGATTATCTGGATTCGCAAAGAAGATAAGTGGAGAATTACTTTCTAAAGCAATATTCAAAAGACCCTCTGTATTTTCACAATCATCTATATAGGGAACAAAAGACAAAATTCCAGAAAATCCAACGACATGATAATTGAATGTAGGATACCCACCCAAAGAAGTAACTACAGAAGTTCCTTTAGAAACAATCACTCGTACAACTAGTCCTAACAAATCATCAATTCCACCGGCGACACAAATTTCGTCAGGAGTTATATTGTGGATTTCTGCAAGACAACATCGAAGTTCATAATTTTCTGGATCTCCATACCATGACGCTTCATGAATTCCCTTTTCAATAGCCTCAAATGCTTTTGAAGACATCCCAAAATTACTTTCATTGGCACCCAAACGAAGATTGAAGTTCTTACCAAGTCTTCTCTCTAGTGATTCAGGACCAACAAAAGGTGCCGTAGAAGGTAAGCTTTTTATGATTTCAGTAAAAGGAATGCCCTTATTTAAAACCAAGATTACCTCGAACAGTTTTTTTTGGGAAAAAACTATAAAAAGAAAACAATCAAAAAAAGCTTTTCTATTAGAAGTATTACTATTTTACTCTACAAAAACTACAGATTCAGCATCTATTTCCAAAGTTACTTCACTATCTAGTTGAAATGAATTTACTGGGTCAACAATCACTCTTAAAAGATCATCCATACCTTCAACTTCTATAAGATAATCAACTGTACTACCAAAATAAAAGCTCCTTTTAACACGCCCAGTAAGCATATTTTCTGAGTTTTTATCTGTCTTTACTGATGAAATTCCAATTCTATGAGGTCTAATCGAAACGAATCCCTGATTTCCTGGAACAGCGATCTGATTTTCTTTCATTTTCAATTTCATCGAACCAGTATCAAAGACTGAACTTGAGATGACTTTTCCTTCTAAACTATTAGTTACACCCACAAATTCAGCCACAAACCGTGTTTTTGGTTCATCATAGATTTCTTGCGGTTTTCCTACCTGTTCTATTTTTCCATCATTCATAACACAAATTCTATCACTTGTTACCATAGCTTCAGACTGATCATGTGTTACATATACACTCGTTATATGAAACTCATCATGTAATCTACGAATCTCAAATCTCATTTCTTCACGTAAATTTGCATCTAGATTTGATAAAGGTTCATCTAAAAGTAAGATTGCCGGTTCTACTACAATTGCACGCGCAAGAGCTACTCTTTGCTGTTGCCCACCGGATAATTCGCCAGGATATCTATCTGCTAAATGTTCCATTCTAACTACTGACAACATCTTTTTTGCTCTCTTTTCAGACTCATGGTTTGTAAGATTTCTAAATTTCAAACCATACGATACATTTTGGAAAACAGTTTTATGAGGCCAAATTGCATAACTTTGAAAAATCATACTCATATTTCTCTTTTCAGGAGGTAAAATTTTATTTCCATCTGAAACTACTTTATTATCAACAATAACTTCTCCAGAATTTGGATCTAAAAATCCTGCAATCAGACGAAGAGTCGTAGTCTTTCCGCAACCAGATGGTCCAAGTAATGAAATTAATTCTCCATGTTCAATATGTAAATCAATCTCATCCACCGCTCTTACATCAGTACCAAAAACCTTTAACAATTTACTTAAATCTAAAGTAGCCAAGAGGAAACTCCTTTAATTTTTTTCACGAGCCTGCATAAAATCTCGACCCACAAATCTAAATCCTGAGAAAACGGCTATCAGGGTAAGAGAAAGCAAAACAACAGCTATTGCAGAAATTTGACCCAAAAGTGCTTCCTCATAAAAGTCCATTATAACAACTGAAATTACTTTCGTATCTGTAGTCCATAACATTATCGATGCACTCAATTCTCTTAGACAAGGCATAAATACAAGTATCCAAGATGCAATTAGACTAACTTTAAAAAGAGGAATTGTTATATCTTTGAATACACGAAATCTACTAGCTCCAAGTATTCGACAACTTTCCTCTAATTCAAAGTGAATATTCATAAGACCAGCATTACTAGTTTGAAAAGCCAAAGGCATATATTTAGTCACATATGCTAACATCATAATCCAAAGTGTCCCATATAATAAAAAAGGTTCTTTTGTATATGCAGAAAATAACCCAATCGCAAGTACGATACCTGGAATTCCTATCGGCGCGGTTGCTAGAAAACTAATGTATTTGTGACCTTTAACAAGTTGTCTTTGTGTAATATAGGCTGAAACAGCAGCAATCAGAGTGCATAGTGTGGAAGCTAAAATAGCCAGTATAATTGTGTTCTTTAAAGAGATGATAAATGCATCATTACTAAAAATAAATCGATAATTATCAAATGTAAGATTAGAGATTTGTAATCCGTAACCTATTGTATTAAGAAACGAAGTAGAAATAAGCATAAAACTTGGTAAAACAACCGAACAAATAATTGGCAACAAACAAAGCATAAACACTGGAATTCTCCAAAAACCAAGAACCTGAGGTCTTCTCTGTCCGCCCTTACCTCCAATTGTTGCATATCCCCTTCTTCCGAGGATATACCGCCTGATATATACTAGGAAGAATGCGGTAGCCAACATTGGTAAAGAATAAGCTGAAGCAATACCCAACATATCATCCTCAGCTACCATAAAAGAACGTAGTTGAGTCGTCATTACTTCTATTCCAGCAGGAATAGCTAAAACATTCGGAATTCCGAATAGAATCATGGCCTCCAGAAGAGCGAGAATAAAACCCGCACAAAGAGCAGGCAAAGCAAGGGGCAATGTAATATTCAACATAGTACTGAATGTTCCACCACCTGCTATATTAGCAGCGTCCTCAACATCTGAAGAAATATTATTTAGTCCTGCTAAGACAACAATAAAAACAAGTGGAAAATTAAATAAAGTCATGGAAAAAACTAGTCCCGATATAGTAAAAATATCAAATAAATAAGAATCTGGACCTAAGCCGAAAATTCCTCTATAGATAATATTTAACCAACCCATCCTTGGACCTGCCAGGAAAATCCATGCGATCGCACCTAAAAAAGGAGGGGTAACAAAAGAAATAAGAACTGAATTGCGAATCATTCCAGGACAAGGTATATCCGTCCTACTAACGCACCAAGCCAGTATTGCTCCAACTAGTAAACTCAGAGTTCCTACAAGGATTGATACTATAAGTGTCCAGTAAATAGGTATTAAATGTTCTTCAGATGTGAAAGCAATAATAAAATTCTGTAGAGTCCAACCACCACCTTCTTCTTCAGAAATAAGAAAACTCTCCTGAACAAGATAATATACAGGATTGACTATCAAAATTAGTAGAGCAACAGCAACAGTAGCCCAAACTAAAAAAGACGGATCAAATTTTTTAGAAGTTTCATCCGATGACAAGACAAATCTACCTTTTAAACATCAATAAAATTCAAAAATACTTATCTGTGAAGACAACTTAAATTGCCTTCACAGATAATTTAAACTGAAATCGTTAAAAACCTTTTACTTCTTCTTTTTCTTCTTTTTCTTCTTTCCCTCAAGTTTAATCCCACTAAAAATCTTCTTAAATCTTTTTCTTGAGGGTTTTGACTTACTCTTAAGTTCCTTAGCAGGAACTTCACGTAATTTAAATTTACTAAGAGGAGTTTGTTCCTTAGGATAAGTGATTCCAGTATGACCTACGTACAGACCCATATTAGCAAGAATTTGTTGTGCTTCTTGTGAAAAAAGATAATCTGCATAAACTTCTGCTGCATTTGGATGAGGAGCTTTAGCTAGAACAGAGTTTGGAGAACGTACAAATGGAACTCCTTCTTTCGGAATTGCCATTGCTAAAGGTTCACCCTTTAAAATTTTGTTAAATGCAGAATATGCAACTGCACCATGAGTAATTAAAACTTCGCCACGCGCAACTAATCCTAGTGTTCCAGCAGCCGAACCATATCGACGTGGATTGTTAGCTTTAAGCTTCACAAAATAATCGCCACCAAACATATTTTCCAATACGATCATTGTTGCAGTAGCAAAACCACCATAATTCGGATCAGAAACAACTAATTTATTTTTCCATTTTGGGTCATGATAATCTAACCAACTTGTAGGAGCCTCTGAAGCTTTAACTAATTTTGTATTGTACACAGGTACCATTACACTAGAACGTAGAATATACCATCTTCCATCATCTGTTCTAAAATTGGATAAAAGGTTATCTCCACCCTTTACTTTATAGGGACGTATATATTTTAATTTTTCATGCATTATGAGGAACTGACCAATGTTGGAAGTATGGAATACGTCCGCCCTGTAGATCTTACCCCTAGCTTCTTTTCTATAACGTTTATAAAGTTTACTAGAGCCTGATCTATGTAAAACACATTTAATTCCTAAATTCTTTTTGTTAAAATTATTACATATTCTCTGGGATATTTTCAGAGTAATAGAAGAGTACCAAACTACTTTACCTTCTTTTTTGGCAGCTCTCATATCTGCTGAATATGAAGCAGAACTAAACAAAACAACAAAAAAACATATCGCTAAAACCGTTCCCAACAACTTCTTTAAATACATGAAATTACCTCCCTTTTGTTTATCAAAATCAAACGACATCATACGAATAAAAACTAGTTAGCAAGTAATAAAATTATTTAAATGGTATATAGAAATAATCTAGCATAAAAAAACAAAAAAATAAGGATTTTTATTTAAAATTAAAGAAAGAAAGAATGATTATTTTTTTCGGTAAAATTTCATGAATTCGCTAAGATGAGGCTCAATTCTTCTAGTTTCTCCCAAAAATTCCGATGCAACCTCTGTAGCATTTTTCCCCGTACCAGTCCCTATACAAACAATTCTTTCACTTTTTTGAGGTTTATTTTTTCTGTTAGCATCACTAATTAAACTAGCGATTGAAGCAGCAGAAGCTGGTTGTAAAAAAATACCTTCTTTTTTTGCTAAAAGAAATTCCATTTCTAAATTCATTTTATCTGAAACTCTTACTCCCTCACCTCCAGTTTTTTTAACTATCTCTACAACTTTATCTCCACATGCTGGATTTGGACTAGTCAAACCTGCAGATTTCGTATCTACCTTTCCCCATGGCTTCACATCTTCTCCAGAATCAAAAGATTCAACTATAGGTGCACATCCCTCAGCCTGTACTACATCTATTGCAGGAATTCGATCTATCCATCCTAGTTCAATAAGTTCTCTAAAACCCTGTTCTAGTGCAATACATGTAGTTCCCCCAGCAGTAGGACAAATAACTCGATCAGGTACTACCCAGTTAAATTTCTCTGCTATTTCATAAGCAATAGTCTTTTTGCCCTCAACTCTATATAAATTTCTTGGTAACGTAGCATGTAAACAATTCAACTCTTTAGAAACTTCTTCTGCAAGTCTTCCACAAACTCCTTGATCCGCATTAACAACAAAAGTAAATGCTCCATAGGCTTCAACTTGAACACAATGTGCCTGAGAACTATCATCTCTAACAAAACCAATAAAATCTAAACCTCCTCTTGCACAATATGCGCTGAAACAAGCAGCCGCATTTCCTGAAGAAGGTAGAACAATTTGTTTGATTCCAACTTCTTTACATTTACTTATGGTTACTGAACCACCACGATCCTTGAAAGAACCTGTTGGATTCCTTGATTCATCAAGTATAAACAACTGTTCTAAACCTAATTCTTTACCTAATTCTTTTGCGTGAATTAGAGGAGTATCTCCTTCATGAAGAGAAACAATATTTTTTGGTTCTCTCACAGGCAACAATTCATGCCAACGCCATATTCCAGAAGGCCTTGTCCTCAGTTCATCTCTGTCTACGTTTTGATTAATCCAGGAAAAATCATATGATCCCTCCAAAGTACCACCAGAATCTGGACAGGTAAACGGATGCTTCAGATCGTCAACAACCTTATTCGTTTCTAAACTTAGTAATCCTTTAATTGAACTAAACATGAATTTTCTTTACACCTCTATTTAAATTTTAAATGCATTATAAAACAATTATTCTTCTAGACCAGACATTAATTTTTCTGGCTCTATAGGCAATTCAATCTCTGTCTGACGTTTCGCAGAAAGATCCATTGCCATAGTCAACATCAAGTTTCTATGTGCTTCTGATGCTGTTGCATGGGGAGTATTTTTCCCTGAATAAATTCTCTGGAACCAAGAATTAGTCTCTTCTCTCATTGGTCCCCATAATTCGCCTTCATATATATCTCCAGGAGGAAAACTTGTTAAGAAATCTACATTTCTTTCTGCTTCCATAACAAAATCTTCCGGTCTATAGGCAGGTCCTTGAGAAAATTCTGATGCCATAACAACATCTCTATGAGTATCTTCTATATCCACAACACCCTTTGTACCTACAATTCCAATTTCTAAACCATAAACTGCTCCCGGCCAAGCTTTAGGTAAAGCCCAACAAATATTCATACTCCATATAGCTCCATTATCCATTG
>Ga0310344_10001265_pt1 | contig 19376 bp, 19 predicted proteins | sample HC15DNA20200_MG_FD_203801 | JGI IMG/M metagenome (GOLD analysis project Ga0310344, IMG submission 203801) | Marine microbial communities from station ALOHA, North Pacific Subtropical Gyre - HC15-DNA-20-200_MG | ecosystem: Environmental > Aquatic > Marine > Oceanic | place: Pacific Ocean: North... | reverse complement strand
TAATCTAGAAAAATCTTCAATCATAGAATCTCTTCCCGACCTTCCACATCCATTTAAGGCTTTTACAGAAGATGTATTTTTATCATAAATTAGCGCGAATACATCACCACCTATTCCGGTAGACATTGGCTCTACTACATTTAACACAGATGCAGCACATACCGCTGCATCAACACAATTCCCTCCTTTTTTTAAGATATCAAGTCCTGCATTAGCAGCAATCGGATTACTAGTAGCCACGATCCCATTCAATCCCAAAACATCAGAACGACGAGATGTAAATTCATTTCTTGAAAATTTTTCCATAAAACTTATAAATAATAAGAAAGGTTAATTAAACTTATTTTGATCTAGGATTGAATATATCAGTTAAAGCATCTCCAAGTAAATTCCAACAAAAAATTAAAACCCAAACAACCGCTATAGGAGCCAAAATTTGTTCAGGATGGTTCGTTAATACAGAAACACTAGATGAACCTCGACCTGTAACATCGGCAATCATTATCCCTAAACTTGGATGGGGAGGTTGAACGCCTAGACCTAAAAAACTAAGAAAAACTTCAGTCCCTGCTACTGCTCCTAATCCAAAGCTAGCTGATACTATAATCGGGCCAATAACATTGGGAAGTATATGCCGAAAAAGAATTCTTAAATTTGATGCTCCAGCTATTCTTGCTGCCTGAACATATTCTCTCTGCCCAACTGATAAAACTTGTCCTCTTACTAACCTCATCATCCCAAACCAACTAAGAGGTAATAAAGCAATACCTATTACAGCAAAATCTACTATACCAGAAGATACGATTCCACTTATTCCAGATAAATCTTCTATTCTCCTTGCAAAATCTACTATCCTAGGCCTAAGAGTCGCGGCTAAAATAATAATTAATAAAATATCAGGAAATGCAGCTAGTACCTCTCCTGCCCTCGTAATTACTGCATCTGTTTTCCCTCTAAAATAACCTGCAACTAAACCTAAGCTTACCCCTAGTATTAAACTCCCTGTTATCAATCCGACTATAGTTATAATTACGGTAGTCTGGATACCCCAAATTATTCTAGTAAATATATCTCTACCTAATCTATCAGTCCCAAATATATGATCCCAGGTTGGTCCGCTTTGAGTATTCATTAGATCAGTTTCTGAATAAGAATAAGGAGCGATCAAAGGAGCAAAAAGTCCTACAATATAAACTATAAGCAATACAATAATCACTGACATAGCTACTCTCTTCCTAAGCAAACTATTTAAGCCATGTCTAAAGGGGCTAATTGAAGTGCTTTTTTGATTATTACTAATTGTCATTGCTATACCTAATCCTTGGGTCAAGAAGCACATATAAAAGATCTACAATTAGATTTGCAATAACTAAAGTAGCAGTACCTATTAAAGTTAAAGCCATAATTATTGGGTAATCCCTAGAAAAAATTGCGTCTAATGCAAATCTTGCAACACCTGGTATTCCAAATATAAGTTCCACAATTAGGGCTCCTCCTAACATTCCAGAAAAAGATAATCCTAATACAGTAACAATAGGTAATATGGCATTTTTTCCAACGTGTTTATAAATCACATCTCTTCTGCTCACACCTTTTGCTTTGGCAAAAGTAATAAATTCCTGACCTAAAACATCCAAAGTACTTGCTCTCATTAACCTAGCAATCACAGCAATTCCAGGTAACCCTACAGTTATTGCAGGAAGTATAGATCTTGAGTCAAAAATTCCTCCCCACCCTGAAACTGGAACCCAACCCAACTCTAAAGCAAAAACAATAATTAAAAATGGAGCCGTCAGGAAAACTGGCATAGCATAAATTATCAAAGTTAGAGACACGACCAAAGGATCAATTGGTGTGCCTTGTTTTATCGCTGCATAAAACCCTAACGGAATTCCAAATAAAGTGGATATTAATATAGATACAATAAATAGTTTTGCAGATACTATCAGTTTAGGTGCAAGAAGTTCTGAAACAGTTTTACCAGGGTATTTATAACTCTCTCCGAAATCACCCTTAATAGAATCACCTAAATATCTAAAATATTGAACATATACAGGGTCATTCAGGCCTTTCTTTTCTCTCAAAGAGTCGGCAAGTTCCTCAGTATAATTATTACCTAGAATGACCTCTACTGGATCCCCAGGGCCGTATATCCCAAGAACAAAAACCATCAATGCTATTACTAGCATTACTAGCGGAACCCAGAGTATTCGTTTAATTGCGTATATAAGCAAAACGTATTTTTAGTTTATTTAGTTTTGAATATAAACGTTTTTTAACTTAGGAACAATTAAAGGTGTAAACTCAAAGCCTCTTACTTTAGGCTTAATTAAAGCCAATCCTTCCTGATCAAACCACATTGGAAGCCAAGGAGCATCATCAATTATCATTTGTTCAGCCTTGTTATACTTACTTATCCTAGTTAAAGGATCTTGGTCAACTCTGGCTTCTTCCAGTATTTCATCAACCTGAGAATTACTATAGTTTCCATGATTACCCTTGCTTTCAGAATGGAAAAGAATATCAACAAAGTCTTGAGGGTCAGGGTAATCTGCTTGCCACCCAGATCCTCCCCAGACTTGAAGTCTCTCTCTATGAAGGTCTTGCAAATAAGTTGCCCACTCTACTTGTTGAATTTCAATCTGAACACCTAAAACTCTGTCCCACATATCTGCCACAACTTCCATATCTAGGCTTGGCGATCCACCAGTTCCAGGTATAGTAACAACTATTAATGGCCTAGTTTCAGGGTCAGCATATTTAGATTCACCCAATAATTTAACTGCCTTGTCGGGATCATACTCTAATCCTTTAACATCACTAGAAAATCCAGGAAAATTGGGGGGCAGAATTCCATAAGCAGGCTTGACTAGATCTGAGTATACTTGAGTTGCAATTAATTGTTTGTCGACTGCATAATTTAATGCCTGCCTAAACTTTAGATCATCAAATGGAGGCTGCTTCACATTAAAGCCAATATAATTAATAGTAAATGAGGGTGGAACAGATACTAGATCACTACTCAATGGGTCGTTCTGATCTTGAACTCTTTCTAAATCAGCAAGTCCAACTCCAGTAATGTCTATTTCTCCATTTTCATACATCGCCATTGGAACACCACCTGCGAGATTAAATTCAACTCTATCAAGCTTAGCTTTATCACCCCAATATAAATCGTTTCTCTTCAAAATAAGAACTTGCCCTAAATCGTATCTTTCTAAAGTAAAAGGACCTGTAACAACTGGAGAATCAGTCCAATTATCGCCTCCTGCACTTACATTAGATTCTTTTAAAACATATGCTGTAGGATATGTAAGTTTTTTTAGAAAATATGCTTTTGGTGAATCGATTTTTATCTGCAAATTTCTATCATCTATTACTTTTATTCCTGAGATCTCAGTTGATTCTCCATCCAATACTTCTTGAACGCCAACTATGTCTCCTAAATATAATTCAGCGACTGGTGATTCAGTATCTGGATTTGCTGCTCTATTAAAAGAATACAGAAAGTCATTGGCAGTTACCGAAGATCCATCAGAAAATTTTATATTTTCTCTTAATGTAAAAGTGTAAAGAGTGCCATTTTCACTTACATCCCAACTTTCGGCCAAATCAGGAATTGTCTCTAAATTAGAATCTATGCTAACTAGACCTGAAAACATTTCAACTACTAAACCTGCTGAAGTAGTATCTGTTACTAAGTGAGGATCAAGCGTAGGAGGATCTGACCACAGTCTTTTTAGAGTTCCACCTTTCTCAGTTCCAGTGCTTTCAGAATTACTCGAATCTTGCAGAGAAGGCGCGATAGATTTTTGACTTTCACTCGAATCTTGCAAGGATTCAGTCTCAGCCGAACAAGCAAACAAAGATATTGTTGCAATAATTAATAATAATATAGATATTTTTTTCATTTTTTTATTTTTTATTTTTAATTATAATATTTAATTACCCAATTTGGGATTTTCTTGAAAATTTCACGAATTCTAACAAGATTTGATCTAAGTCCCCATCTAAAACACTGTTTACATCTGCAATTTCATATCCAGTTCTAACATCTTTTACAAGTGTATAGGGATGTAAAACATAACTTCTTACCTGATTACCCCATTCAGCAGATACAAATTCTCCTTTTAATTCATCCTCTTTTTCTTTATTTTTCTGTATTTCTAAATCTACTAACTTTGATTTAAGAATCTGCATGGCTATATTCTTATTTTGAGATTGAGATCTTTCATTTTGAACTGAAACTACAATTCCTGATGGTCTGTGAGTTAATCTAATTGCAGAAGAATTCTTTTGTACACTCTGCCCACCTGCACCGCTAGCCTTAAAAGCTTCAACTTTCAGATCATCATTATTGATTTCAACATCTACTGATTCTTGAAAATCTGGTATTACTTCAACTAAAGCAAAACTTGTGTGTCGGAGATTAGCCGAATTAAATGGAGAAAGTCTAACTAACCTATGAACACCTTTTTCTCCTTTTAATAAGCCAAACACCTTTTCTCCTTTTATCCTTATTAAGGCACTTTTTATCCCAGCCTCTTCACCAGGAGATGTAGTCAAGAGATCTGCATTAAATTTTCTCTTATCTGCCCATCTTAAATACATCCTAAGGATCATAGAAGCCCAATCTTGTGCGTCCACTCCACCAGCCCCTCCACTTATTGTAATTAATGCATCAAAATTATCGTATTCCCCAGAAAACTGAAGTTCTGTTTTTAAATCCTCAATTATCTTTTCAATGGATTCCAAGTCTTCCTTAGAATCTTTTTCTAAAATAACCATATCTTCTTTATTTGCCTCTTGAGAAAGTTGAAAATAACTCTCTAGGGAAGAATTTATCTGGTCAATATTTTTATAAAAAGATTTTTTAGAAGCGAGAATTGTCATTAATTTAGAGCCCTTCTTTCCATCTTTCCACAACTCCGGAGATTGGGATTTTTCCTCAAGTAAATTTATCTCGTTTTTCAATTCTTCTAGATCTACCATAGAAATAATATCAGACATAGAAATTCTTAAATCTTGAATTTTTCTTTTAAAATCAAACATCATAAAATAATTATTCTACTTTTGAGATTCCAGCTTTTTCTAAAGCTATTTGTATTTCACTTTTTGCCTTATCATTTAATGAATTTAACGGACTTCTAGGGTCTCCACCTTGATAGCCTAATAAGTCCATAGCATACTTCAATCCGGCTGCACCTCTAGATAAAATATTCCAATCAGCATCAACCAAAGAATCGTTCAATTTTTTAGACTCAAGGTAATTTCGCTCCAATCCTAACTTCATAATTTTTATACAAAGTTTAGGGGCTATATTACCTAACATAAAACAAGCCCCATTTGCACCTTCTAATATTTGTGCGGCCATCAACATAGCATTAGGAACCCAAAATTGTTTGTCTTTTGGAACAAATTTTCTGGTCATCATTTCAAACCTAACAAGATGACTCGCTATATATCCAAACACAATGTCATAAGAACAGAATCTCCCAATTTGATCGGGATCGGCTCCTTCAGTAGTCATTGAGTTAGAAAAACCCCCTGGAGCCATTTGGTGAATTATTAATACAGGTGCCGAAATTTTTCTAAGAACTTCATCAAAGTATGTATCTATGGTATCTCTTCTTCTAGGAATTCTAATCCTAAGTACATCTACACCCAATTCAATATAATTTTCAGCATCTTCAAGTGTTCCTTTAACAGACGGGTTATCAATTCCTGCAATTATTATTTTCTTATCTTTTGCCACTGAAATAACGCTTTTACAGATATCTTTTTTTTCTCCAAAACTTAATAATTGCTCTTCACCATTCTCTGTTCCAAGAACAAAGCCTGAAAGTTCAGTTGTTAGCCATTTCTCAGCATTATTTTCTATACCTTTATAATCAACCCTACCTTCTTTAGTAAAAGGCGTAGGACTTGGGGCAACCAAAATTGGAGATTCTATTTTATGAATATTCATTATTCCCTGCTTTTAACTTAATATTACTCTGATCATTAAATTATTATTCTATGGAAAAAACTAATACAAATAAAATTAAAAGAGTATTTGGACATATAAGAAGATCTTCAAGGAATCCTTCAAATTTACAAATACTTTTCATATCTATATTTATTGCTGTGGTTTTTTCATTAACATTAGGTCCTTTAATTTATGATCGAGGTAAATCCGGAGTTGAAGAAGTATTTAGAATAAAAAATAGTCGCGAATTTGGTGGAGATATAGATGTAGAAGCATGGGTTTATAGTTGGATAAGAACTGGGACAATAAACATGATAAACGCTCAAGGGCCTAGTCAATGGAGAGCGGTAAAATGGGATCAAGGGTGTTATTCAAGACGTTTTACAGAATGGAATACTAAATACCAAGAAGCTATACAAAAAGCTTGCTATGATTTGTCAGAAATACAAAAAAAATATGAGCAGTTTTGTATGTCAGTAAATAATTGTGCACTTCCAAAAGAAGCGATAAGTGAACTAAATTATGTGCTTGATGAAATGAAAAAAGCATTTTCTGACGCCAATTTTGTTTTACCTTACAGGACAAATGAAGAAAATTCGATTGATTAAATTAATTAAACACAATCTTAAAAATATAAGCATAGGTATAGTTGTTGGTTTTGCTGATTTGTTTCCTGGTATCAGCGGAGGCACAATTCTTTTTCTTACTGGAAAGTATAACGACGTGATTTATTCAATTAATTCAATAGTAAAGAAGATAACTATAAGGAAAGAAGTTTCTCCCAAAAACATTGAATACAATCTAATTATTACCTTGCTAATTGGTATACTTTTGTCAGTATTTATTTTTACTAAATTAGCTTCTTTTCTTTTTGAAAATTATGGCGATGAATCAATAGTATTTTTAATAGCGTTAATGATTTTCTACAGCATCAATTTGCTAATTAAATTGAGAAAAAATAGGAAATTCTTAGTTTATATATTTCTTGGATTAATTCTTGGATTGACTTCGATATTTATTCCTAATATAGGTAAATCGGATCCGGTTTTTTATATTATTATTTTATCTGGACTTTTATCTTTTGGATTCATGATATTACCAGGAATTAGTGGGTCATCAATACTTTTAATATTAGGTACATATGAAAGTACAATTAATGCAGTAAATGAAATGGACTTATCATATTTGCTCTTATTTTTATCAGGAGGTATAGCAGGGTTCTTAACAGCGATCATGTTGATAAAAATAATATTAGATCAATACAGAGATGAATTTAGAATAATTATCTCAGGCCTAATTGTAGGTGCGAGCATTGGATTGTTATATGACCTGCCTAAAAATTCATACTTAGACCTATCTTTGTATATAATTTTTATTTCTGGAATCATTTTGGCTCTAATTCTAATTACATTAACAAACTATTTTACAAGAAATGAAAGTAACCAAAATTAAGTATTATTTGTTATTAATAATCATTATTGGTTGCGCCAATCAAGATACAAATTTCATTGAAATTGAGCAATTCAACAATAATGGAAGTTATTTAAATATTGATAATTTTAAAAATACAGGATTTAAGGTTCTTAAAGAATATGATGTTTCAGGACTAGAAAATGCTGATAGTGCTTTTTTTGGATGGATGAAAGATGAATTAAATAACACATATGATTATGAATTAAGGTTTTATGACACTCACGATAATGCAATAAATTCTGTAGAAATAATAGAGGAAATAATAGGAGAAGATGCAATTCTGGCATCGAGAGATGTAGCTTGGAAAGAAGGTAATTCTGATAGAAGGGTGAATAGGCGTGGGGCTGGATCAGGACCTGGGTCTGCAAAGGCAAAATATCTGCATTACATTATATACGGAAATACTGTAATTCTATGCGAAGGGCTAAGTGTAGAAGAATCAAAAAAAATATGCACAAATTTTATAAATCAAATTATTCAATAAAGGGTTTTTTGTCTCTATTATTATGATTTATTTTTTCAAACCAATTGCCAACTTGTAAAACACCAAAGTCTCTATTAAATCTTCCAGTAAACATTAACCCTACAGGCATTCCGGTGTTTGAAAATCCTGCTAAAGTACTTAATGAGGGCTGCCTAGTGACATTAAATACGCTTGTAAAACTAGGAATTCTGCCCCCAACAACTTTTTTTGAACTTGATAAATTTTCTTTTGAGTATTCTTCTATTAATCCAGGTAACTCAGGAGTCGTAGGACAAGCAAGAACATCAAAATTATTGAATGCCTCGTGAATTTTTCTTTGTATATGATTCATAACTCTAAGAGAACTTAGATAATCATTTATTGTTAACCCTTCTCCAGATACTAATCTGCTAATTACCTCATAAGTATAATCATCATAATTGGATATTAAATAATCCTTATGAACATTCATAGCTTCAGCTAAAGTAATAACAACATTTACCGGCCTTGATATTGATAACCATGACAAATCAACATTAACAATTTCAGCCCCATTAGATTCCATTAGGCCAATAGATTCAGTAAATACTTTTTTAATTTCATCATCCATTTCTGAGAAATAATCATCTGTTGGGACTCCGATCCTTAATCTTACAGGCAACAAACTATCAAAATTATCTAGCATAGATGAATCAAATCCTCCAAACGGATTTTGATCATTAGGATTTTGATTTTTGCATACTTCTTCTACAAATATTGAACAATCCTTTGTACTTTTCCCCAAAGGGCCTACAGTATCTAATGTCCAAGAAAGAGGAAAAACTCCTTGGGTAGAAAGTTTATTGTAAGATGGCTTGAATCCAGTTACTCCACAAAATGAAGCGGGCATTCTAATTGAGCCTCCAGTATCGCTTCCTATTGCAATAGGCACCATATCTGAAGAAACTGCAGCCGCAGATCCGCTACTTGAACCTCCTGGTATTTTATTAAGATCCCAAGGGTTCTTTGTCTGATTAGAATTTGAATTAATACCATGGGGACCAAAGGCAAATTCAACTAATTCTGTCTTACCAATAATAATTGCTCCTGCTGATTCAAGCGCATTAACAATTTCGGCAGAACTTTCTGCAACATTTGAAGACAATATTTTAGATCCGGCGGTAGTAATTTTTCCTTTTACATCAACTAAATCCTTTACAGCAATCGGAATACCATGAAGTGGGCCTTTGTACTCTCCTCTATATATTTCCTGTTCAGAAATCTTTGCTTTTTCCTCCCAATCGTCAAAAATTTCTATAAACGAATTTATCTTTGAATCTAGTTTATTAATACGGGCATAATAAGAAGAAAATAGATCTACTGGAGATAATTCCTTCTTGCATACAAGATCAGATATTTCTGACAATGGAATATTTGAAATATCACTCATTGTAGAATGAAAAAGGGTTTGATTGCGCTAAATCCTCTATTATTTCAACGCCTTTTATTTTTTTTACAGCCTCTTCTAGTTCATTTATTCTACTCATAACAATTTCCAAATCGTTATTATCCAGATTGTATTTATTCTTTAATAAATTAACTATTTCGCTATTCATTATTTCTTTATTTAGTCAAAGTTTGTAAGTCAACATAATATAAATCTATACTAATCTTAATGCTTATTTCAGAATTTTTACATAACTTAACAACGCAAGCCTTAGAAGGTCTTCTAAAAGGTGAAGAAATAGACATACATAAGGCTCCTGATTTCATAATTGAAAAGCCAAAAAATCCTAACTTTGGGGATTTTGCCACAAGTTTACCACTGCAGATATCAAAATTGTTGTCTAAAAATCCTTTAGATATAGCAAAAAATTTAGTTGAATTATTCCCTGATTGCGAAGAAATTGAAAAGTTATCTATAGAAAAACCTGGATTCATTAATTTTTCTCTAAGCAAAAATTGGATAAAGGGTGAAATTAAAGCGATTATCTCTAATGAAAAAGATTATGGAAGACCATCTGGCCCTAAAGATACGAAAGTTCAAGTTGAATTTGTAAGTGTAAATCCAACCGGGAGACTTCATCTAGGTCATATTAGAGGGGCTGTGATAGGCAGCACAATTGCAAACTTGCTAGAAAATCAAAGATTTCATGTAGAGAGAGAATACTATGTAAATGATGCTGGGAACCAAATGGAAATCTTTGGAAGATCAGTTGTTGAAAGGATTAAAGAAATCAATGGAATGGATTTTAATATTTCAGAAGATCATTATAAAGGCGATGATATCGTTGAAATTGCTAGAGAATTAGCCCCTAATTACAAGAATGATGACCTTAAAAACACTAAAGATACTGTTTTTGATGAGATAAAAAATAATTCTAAAGACGTGTGTATAAAAAATATAAAAGAGGATCTAGGATTAATCAAAATAGAACATGATAATTGGTTTTATGAATCTTCCTTAATTGATTCAAACTACTTTAGTAGCACTCTTGATAATCTCAGTAACCTAAATCTGACATATGAAAAGGATGGTGCAATATGGGTAAAAACTGAAGAGTTAGGAGATGAAAGAGATAATGTATTAATAAAAAGTAACGACAATAAACCAACATATTTTGCTACTGATATCGCATACCACAGAGATAAATTTGAAGTAAGAAATTTTGATAAAGTTATTGATCTATGGGGAGCTGATCATCATGGGCATATAAAAAGAATGGAATTAATTCTAGAAGAACTAGGAATAGATTCAAGAAAATTAAAAGTATTGCTTAATCAAATTGTTTCCTTAAAAAGTTCATCTGGGGTATCAAAATTTAGTAAAAGAGAAGGCACGAGCATCTTTTTAAAGGACCTTGTAGAAGAGATAGGAAGCGATGCTTGTAGATTTAGTTTTATCAACAGATCGCCCGAAAGTCATATGGAAATAGATATAGACATTTTCAAAAAGCAATCTTCTGAAAATCCTGTATTTTATATTCAATATGCTCATGCAAGAGTTAGTTCAATATTAAGATCATCAGAATCTTTTGACATAGATTATAGCGATGCTAATACAAATTTATTAGTTTCTGCAGACGAAGTTAACTTATTAAAAAAACTCATAGAATACCCTGAATTATTAAATAGGGTCACAGAAACTTTAAATGTTCATGAACTTGCATCATATGCACTAGAACTTGCTCAGGCAATTCACAAGTTCTACGAGAAAAATAGAGTAATAGATGAAGACTTAACAAATATTGAGCAAACTAAAAGTAGATTATTACTAATAAAAGCATCTAAAATAATCTTGAATAACCTCTTGGATATAATGGGGATGGATTCTCCGGAGAAGATGTAATGAAAAAAGATTTTATAAATCTAGATAATGTTAATAAAAAAGATTTAGAAGAGATATTAAATTTAGGAAAATCTTCTAAGAACAATTATTTAGAAAATATTGATAAAAAGTTGAACTCTACAAACAAAACTGGAGTATTACTTTTTGAAAAGCCTTCATTAAGAACTAAACTTAGTTTTTTTAAAGCTTTAAATTACCTAGGGATAAATCCAATATATTTTGACCCTAAAGAAGTTGGTATGGGGGGAAGAGAAAAAATATCTGACATTGCTAAAGTACTATCAAAAATGAGTGACTTAGTTATTCTAAGGACATTCAAGCAAGATACAATTGAAGAATTCTCACTTAATTCTGAAGTGCCCGTAATTAACGCTTTAAGCGATGAAGAGCACCCATGCCAGGCAATAGGAGATATAATTTCTATTTCAGAGAAATGTGGTCCCAGCATTAATGAAATTAAGTTAACATTTATTGGTGATGGAAATAACGTCGCAACTAGTTTAGCCAAAGCCTTTTCTATATTAGGAGGCACATTTATCCATTCATGCCCTGAAGGATTTGAAATCCCTGATAAACATCTTGATAAAATTAATGATTTTAATAAATTGAGCAGTGGTAACTTTATATTAGAAAGAGACCCTATAATAGCTTCAAAAAAATCAGACGTGATATACACAGATGTTTGGGCTAGCATGGGGCAGGAATCTGAAAAAGAAGATAGAAAAGAAAAATTTAAAGGATATCAAGTTAACGAGAGTCTCTTGGAAAACTCCAAAGCAATATTCATGCATGATTTACCAGCACATCATGGAGAAGAAATATCAGAGGGGCTTGTCGATCATAATAAATCAATAGTATTCGATCAGGCAGAAAATAGAATTTGGGGTCAAGTAGGTTTAATTAGATACCTAATGAATTTAAAGTGAGCACTCCAATAATAACAATTTGTGGAAGACCTAATGTAGGAAAATCTACACTTTTCAATAGACTAACCGGAAGAAGAAAATCTATTGTAAGTGAGATACCAGGGACAACAAGAGACTCTATACAAACTAATTGTTTGTGGAACGATAAGTCTTTTATTCTTGTTGACTCTGGTGGCATTGAGACTCATTCTGATAGTCAAATAACACAAAAAGTAACAGATAAAAGTTACGAATCCATAAATGAAGCAGATCATATACTATTCGTTGTTGATGCTACTTCAGGAATTACTAATGAAGATACAGAAATATTAAGGATTATTAGAAAAATTGATAAAGAAATAACTTTGGTTATAAATAAGGTGGATAATTCTTCTAGAGAAGAAAATATTAGTGATTTTTTTGTGCTAGGACTTGGAGAAGGAATTAATATTAGTGCATATCATGGAAATGGTATATTTGATTTGATGAATTCATTAGAGCACCTTTTTTCTGTGGAAGAAGTTGATGACGAATCAATCAAATTTTCAATCATAGGAAGACCTAATGTAGGAAAATCTACACTTTTCAATAGTATGATAGGGCAAGCTAAATCTATCGTAAGTGAAATACCAGGGACAACAAGAGATTCTGTTGATTCAAAATTTGAATACAAAAATAATGATTACACAATTGTAGACACCGCAGGAATAAGAAGGAAGGGTAAAATCGGAAAAGAGATCGAGTATTTCAGTGTCCTAAGAACAATAAAAGCAATATCCGAGAGTCACATATCTTTATTAGTTATCGATTCTACAGAAAATGTAACACTGCAAGATCAACACATTGCTGGGCTTATAAGAGAAAGTGGAAACGGTTGTGTATTAGTAATGAACAAATTAGACCTAATCGATAAAGAGAAAATTAAAGAAAAAGAAATAATAGAAAAATTAAAATTCTTTCCTGGAATACCTTTAGTCTACACATCAGCAAAATTGAAATCAGGGATGAGCGAAATGTTAAAAGAGTTAATTAGTGTTAACAGAAGGTATAGGCAAAATTTCAGTGATGATGAAATTTGGAAAAATATTTTAAATATAATAAGTTCAAACATGCCTCCATCTAAAGGGAAAAGGAGAGTATACCCCACTTCAGCCAAACAAATTGGCTCTAACCCTCCAAAAATACAAATAAAATTTCATAACGCTGAGTTAGTACATTTTTCATATAAGAGGTACATTGAAAATGAACTAAGAAATATTTTTGACCTAAGAGGTGTTCCTCTTCAACTAGAAATTTCAGAAAAATGAACGATTATTTTTTATTTATATTATCGATTTTATCTTGCTATCTAATAGGCTCTATTTCATTTGGAAGGATCATAAGCAAACTATCCAGAAATATCGATATAACCTCTAAAGGTAGCGGAAATACAGGAGCAACAAATGTTTTAAGGAACGTAGGGGTCTCTTATGGATTTCTAGTGCTATTTTTGGATATGATAAAGTCAATAATTCCAATTTTAATAATAGAAAATTATCAATTTACTTCCATAAATTACACTACACAAACTGCGGCTCTTTCAGCTATAGTAGGTCATTGTTATCCTGTATTCTATAAATTCAAAGGGGGTAAGGGGGTAGCAACAGGCATAGGTCCTCTATTTATTATTTTTATCCCCTCTGCAATATCTGCTTTAATAGTATTCACAATAGCTGTCATCGCATCAAGAATGGTATCTGTAGGCTCTATATTAGGTTGTTTAGTGGCGTTAATTTCTATGCTTATATTCAATTCTATGAATCTATTTAATGGCTCATGGATTGACATGATATATCTAATTCCGGCAGTATCAATAATCATATATAAGCATAATGAAAATATAAAACGTATAATCTCTAGAACAGAAAATAAATTAACATTTAAAAAAAATGAGAGTTAAGGTTCTAGGAAATACAATATGGGGATCAACATTAGGGCTTCTTCTATCTAATGCTGGAAACGAAGTAGATTTAATCTTTAGAAATAATGATAAATTAACTGAAGCAAAAAAATCTTCAACATTTTTAATTGGCAATAAAAAATTAGACAAGTCAGATAAAATTAAATTTGTAAACTTTGAAGAGTTGCACTTCGAAAATGATGACTTGTTGTTAATTGCGTTACCAAGTTCAAAAATCAAAGAAAATCTTAAAAATATACAAGATAAATTGCATGATCAAATCACGATAATATCTGCCTCAAAAGGATTATCAGAAGATGGTAAAACCTTGACTAGAATGATTTCTTCGGAGGCCAACATCAATCACTCTCAAATAGGAGTAATGACTGGCCCAAATCTAGCTACTGAAATAATAGAAGGTAAGCCTGCAACAACACTTTTGTCATTTTCTAACTTAGATAAAGCAAATTCTATAAGAGATGATTTTTCTAGCGATAATTTTAGGGTCTATAGTGGCGACGATGTAATAGGAGCTGAAATTGGAGGGGCATTAAAAAATATAATTGCTATAGGGTCAGGCATAATAGATAAATTAAAACTTGGTGATAATGCTAAATCTGCATTCATTACTAGAGGTTTGAGAGAGATTACAAGATTTGGAATTTACCATGGAGCAAAGGAATATACTTTCTACGGTTTATCAGGAATAGGAGATTTGTTTACTACATGTTCCAGTGATCTCAGCAGAAACTGGCAACTTGGATATAATTTGGCTTCTGGTATTACTTATCAAGAATTTAAAGCTAAAACAAAATTAACTATTGAAGGAGCAAATGCAACAAAAATAGTAAATATGATTTCCAAAAAAGAAGATATCGACATGCCAATAACTAACATGACATTCAAAGTGTTAGAAGAAAACTATAATCCAGAAATAGCCATAAAAGAATTTATGAGTAGAGATCTTTCACAAGAGAGAAATTAACTTAAATTATTTTCTATTAAATATCTTAACAAGGCGCAAGAGACTATTGCAGCGGTGTCAGACTTTAATATCGTGTCACCTATGTTTACTATTCTAAATCCTGAATCTCTTGATAAATTAATCTCATTCTCAGAGAATCCACCTACCGGGCCTATAAAGATAGATAAGTTAGAATCTTTGTATTCGTTTAAATTAATATCATTAAGAGACTCTGAACCTTCATTATTTTCATAAAACAAAAAAGGGTTATTTAAATTCTTATCCATTAATAGGTTTGAAAATTTTTCTATATTTCTGATTTCTGGAACAAAACTTTTTCCAGATTGTTCTGCAGATTCTATTGATATTTTTTTGAGCCTATTAATCTTGTTATCACTTAAAGAAATTATATCTTTTTTTTGAGATCTCTCTGTAATTATGGGGGTAAAAGAGGATATTCCTAATTCTGTTAATTTTTCGATAGTTAATTCCAATTTAGAACTTTTAATTATCGATTGATATACATCGATTTTTAGATTGCTCTCTAAAACATTTTTCTGAGAAATCACTTTTGCAATTACTTTTGTATCACTGTTTTCAACATTAATTTTGGTAATTGCATTCAAACCCTCTCCATTAAAAACTTCTACCAAATCGCTACTTTTCATTCTTAAAACATTAATAATCTGATGAGAAATCTCTCCGCTAAATTCTATAAATTCTGAATCTTTATCTACTTCATTAAAATAAAATCTATGCATTATTTTTTTGAGCAACAATTGCAGCCCAATCTCCAGATTCACAACGCTCAATAATTTCAAAATTAAACGAATTAAATATTGCTTCTATTTCATCCAAATTTTCAACTAGAATTCCTGAAGCTATAATTTTTTTATTAGGCAAAACAATATCACTTATATTAACTAAGCCTTCTCTAAACAAAAATGAATTTAAGTTAGCAATTACTAAATCTGGAGAGAAGCCAATATCTAAATCTTTTAATAAATCTTGCTTTTCTACCTTAATCTTATTAGATAATTCAGAATCATTAGCATTTTTATTTGACGCTAATACCGATTCTTCTTCAACGTCTATGCTTAAACAATTATCCGCCCCTATTTTCAGTGCTACTAATCCAAGTATTCCAGATCCGCAGCCTAAATCAACGACTTTATCATTTTTAATTAAATATTTTTCTAGCAAAGAAATACACATCTTTGTGGTTGGGTGATGACCCGTTCCAAATGCCATAGAGGGCTCAATAATTACCCATAGATAATCACTAAATTTATTTATTTGTTCCCTAAATGGAAGTATTGCAATATCACCTATTATTATTGGATCAAATTTTTGTTTTTCCCAGATTTCCGAACTAATTTCGGTAATCTTAATATTAGATAAATTAAAAACTCCGCTAAATAAAGAAAGTCCCGAATTTAAATTCTTCTCTAGTTCTTTAGAGTTCTTTGTTTTAAGGACGTACCCTGAGACTATACTTTCTTTATTAATCCCATCTTCTGGGTCTCCTTCTTTTTCAACAACCACGCTTCCATGCAAAAACCTTGAAAACATTTGTACAACAGGCTCCACAAATTCTTCAGATACTATAACGCTATATTTAATCCAGTTATTTTTATTTGAATTCAATTAAAACCTTAAATTAACTTCCGCTCATAAATTTTCTGAATATTCCTTTTGATTTTTTCTTATCGCTATTTTCAGATAAATTTTTAAATTCTATAATCTTATCTTTTTCTTCACTTGAAAGATCTTTAGGAATTGCCACTTTTATAACGTTAATTTGGTTCCCTCTTGAAGACCCTCCTATATCTGTAAAACCTTTACCTTTAATTTGTATTATGTCTCCATTCTGTGTTCCAGAAGGTATAGACACTTTCTGAAAACCATCTAGAGTAGGGACCTCTAAATTATCGCCTAGGATAGCTTGCGTAACATCTAATTCTAATGTTAACAATACATCCTTTCCTCTTCTAGAAAAATATTCATGATCTGGCACATTTACTCTAATAAATATATCCCCTTTTACTGATCCGATTCCTCCAAACTCTCCTTCTCCAGACAACTTTATTGTGTCTCCTGAAGATACTCCTCTAGGAATTTGCACAGCAATATCTTTCTTTTCTAGTTCTGCACCTTTTCCAGAACAAACTGAACATCTTTCCTTAACTGTTTTTCCTGTCCCTGAGCAATCCGAACATATACCCGATTGAGCAAACTGACCAAAAATTGTCTTCTGAACCCTTTTAACTTGACCAGAACCCTTACAGGTATTGCATGTGATTATATTTGATTGATCTTTAGCCCCAGAGCCTGAACAATTCTTACATTCTCCAATACGCTCCACATGTATATTTTTCTCTACTCCAAATGCAGACTCTTGAAATGTTATGGACACCTCTTTATGTAGATCTCTTCCTTTTCTTCTTGAAGATGATTTGGATGATTGACTACCTCCGAAAAAAGCGTCAAAAATATCACCAAATCCTCCAAAATTACTAAAATCAAAATCTTGAAAATTTGCTTTAACTCCATCATGACCAAATTGATCATAAGATTGCCTTTTCTCAGGATCACTAAGAACTTGATAGGCTTCGTTGATTTCTTTGAACTTGGCCTCAGCACCCTTTTCCTTATTTCTATCTGGGTGAAATTCTAATGCCAGCTTTCTAAAAGCCTTCTTTATTTCTTCTGGTGTTGCATTTTTCCCAACACCCAATATGTCATAATAATCTCTTTTGGAACTCATTATTTTTAGGAATTATTCATATTAGATTAACTAGTATAGATTAAGTATTATTATAAAGTACAAAAGTAAAAAAAATAACTTAATTACATATAAGGAGATAAATGAGAATATCTTGGATTTCAGATTCGGGTTTGAGAATAGAAACGACCCAAGGCTTAATCCTTTATAATCACGCCTCAGACTCATTAACAAAAGATTCCCAAAAGGATGAAAATACTATAGCTATATTCCAGAATGAGGAAAATAAAAAAGTTTCGGAAAATAAGATATCTGATTCAACAGATATAATTTTTGAGCCAGGTGAATATGAAATAAATGGAATACCTATACAAGGTCAAGCTGTAAAACTAAATACTGAGAATCTTGATGAAACCACTACAATTTATTCCGCGATTAGTGAAAATTTATGTATTTGCTTCGTGCAAGATATTAATAAAATTACAATTCCTGCTTCTGTTTCAGAAGCTATGGGAAAAGTAGATATTCTAGCATTGATTTGTGATCCATCCTCTGAAAACACAACCGAATCGATTAATTCACTAGTAAGTTCACTCGATCCTCAGGTATTAATACCGATAGAAAATAATTCAAAAGGTGAAAGTTCAGAAATATACCAAAAATTGATTAAAGAACTAGGCCATCAGGCTGAAGAAGCAATAGGTAAGGCAAACATAACAAAATCAGGGCTCCAAGAGACTCTAAAGGTAGTGAACCTTAGAAAAACGACTTTATAGCCTTATACGGGCTAAAATAGGCTTTCTGAACCTACTAGATAGAGATATCAACAATCCTAGAACAAATATAGAGAATAGAGATATAGATGATGCTCCTCCGCCTCCAGAACATCCGCCACCTTCAGCAACAGGTGCAACAGGTGCATCTTCAACTTTATTTGCAGATAACGGCTCAACTTCAGAAGGTGTTGGAGTAGCAACGACTATAATCGTTTCTGGTTTAGGTGTTGGCAAAGGCTCAGGCGTTGGTGGGACAGGTGTTGGAGCTACAGTTTCTTTTATTTCAAAGGCAGGGAAAAGGAAATTCGCATCACTTATAAATTGATTTGGTTTAAACGGGACTGTAGTAATACTGTCATTACCCTGTATAACAAGTTTGATAGGCTGATCAACATAGTTAATGGTAATTGGGTTTATTGAAACAGAATACTTACCATCCTTTGTTTCTACAACATCAGAAATATAATCTTGGATCTGAGCATAAACCTTTACTCCATCTGGAACAATATCAGAACCTATTACAATTTGACCAGAATATAAACTTGGGTTAACTACAGGCAAAGGTGTTGGAGTTGGTGGGACAGGTGTTGGAGTTGGCCTAGGTATAGTATTTACTACTAAATTAAATGTTACATTCATACAGTTGCTCAACATGCAACCGTCAGCAGCAGTAGGTAAAAATGCTAAAGATTCTGTAGCCTTAATTCCACCTACATAGATATCAAAAATAACTTTTCCAGGGACACCAGGGCCGACATCTATATGATATTTTCCGGGAATATCAGCGCCAAAGACAGTTGAAAACTTAAAATGCCCTTCTTCTAAAGTAGCACTC
>Ga0310344_10001264_pt1 | contig 19378 bp, 15 predicted proteins | sample HC15DNA20200_MG_FD_203801 | JGI IMG/M metagenome (GOLD analysis project Ga0310344, IMG submission 203801) | Marine microbial communities from station ALOHA, North Pacific Subtropical Gyre - HC15-DNA-20-200_MG | ecosystem: Environmental > Aquatic > Marine > Oceanic | place: Pacific Ocean: North... | reverse complement strand
TCCAATCTCTTCCTCAGTCTCCTGACGCTCGACCGTCAGCCTAATAGGCGTCACACGAGCTGCTCCAGAATGGTGAACGACCACATCATTCAGTGCGTCAAATGGACCTAACCCTTGACGTTCCTTTCTATTTACTGTCGCGCTCAAAGTGAATCGGCGCTCTACATATGCCTTTCCAGCTAAAACTGCAGTGACCCCTGCTTCCAGTTCTTTTTCTGGAGTGGTTGTTAAGAACCCTAGACGACCAGTATTCACTCCGAATACGGGGAGCTTTAACCGCATAGCGAGCCGAGATGCTCGGAGCATAGTACCATCACCACCCAAAGCTAGAAGAAGGTCTACTGGTGATCCATTTACGTCGAGTACATCTGCTTTTTCGGGCATCCCTGGACTGGTGGATTCAAAAGCTAAGGAGAGACCTCGTGCTTCACTCAGCTCGATCAAACTCCTTAGTGCCAGTGATTCTGGACTAGTCCTCCCACTCAACACCACACCAATACGTTTAACCGAATTAGTTAGAGGAGAACTCTGCGGAGGTCTCACGCAGTCTCCATAAGACTCGGGGATTTCACAGCTATCAGTGTTTGAACACGCCCCACAATGCCCTCTGAATTGAGCCCAATATCAGCCAGCAAGCTCTTACGAGCTCCATGCTCAATGAAAGAGTCTGGCATACCCATAGCACTCATCTGCGGGGGAGCAGTCAAATTCAATCCATTAAGTTCCTTAGCCATAAATGCACCGAAGCCATTAACAACCTGACCTTCTTCCACAGTTAGAACCTTTTTGTGGTTGCGCATTACTTGATTGAAAATGGAACGATCATATGGCTTTAAGAACCTACAATTCACAACAGTGGTCTTTACACCTTGTTTCTCTAGTAGGTTCGCAGCTTCCAGAGCCGGAAGCACCATGCTACCAACCGCTAGGATAGCACAATCAGAGCCTTCACGAAGAACTTCCCAAGTGTGGGGTTCAATAGGTGCGACTTCTTCAAGATCAGGAACCTCTGCTGGCACAGCATCTCGTGGCCAACGAACACACCAAGGACCATCATTCGTCCTCGTCGCTAGGCGAATCAGCGAAAGCATTTCCGCTCCATCTTTTGGAGCTGTCACAGTCATGCCTTGAACCGCTAACATATAGGGAATATCAAGTGCGCCATGATGAGTCGGGCCATCTTCACCCGCGATGCCCGCTCGATCGAGGCAAAAAACAACTGGCAAATCTTGCAGCGCAACGTCATGCACGATGTTATCGTAAGCACGTTGCAGGAAGGTTGAGTAAATCGCTACAACTGGCTTGACGCCTTGGGTAGCTAAACCAGCTGCGAATGTGACACCATGACCTTCCGCAATCCCCACATCGAAGTAGCGATCAGGAAATGCTTCGGCAAACATGTCTGTGGAGGTCCCATCTGGCATCGCTGCTGTTATAGCAACAATCAAGGGGTCCTCTTCGGCTAGCTGCACTAATCCTTTGCCAAAGACTTTTTGGTAACGCGGAAGTCCTCCCGACTTCTTTACACCACCTCCAGTCGTTTTATCAAATGGACCAGAAGCATGCCATGTCCAAGGGTCGTCCTCAGCCTTGGCAAACCCCTTCCCTTTCTGTGTTAGTGCATGGACCAGTATTGGCCCATCCATGTCTCGCACCCTCGAGAGGGTTTCTGCCAAAGACTTTACGTCATGGCCGTCTATCGGCCCGACATATCGAAATCCAAGTTCCTCAAAAATCAGGCCTGGAGTTAGCAGGTGTTTCACGCTTTCATCCAGCCGACCCGCTAGCTCTTCCATTACATCTCCGAGACCGCTGGGAGTTCGATGTAAGAGCTCCTTCACCAAACCTCGTACCTTGTTGTAAGCCGGATTTGTAATCATACCTGTGAGGTACTTGTTCATAGCTCCTACGGCAGGTGCTATGGACATATCGTTGTCATTCAAAACAACGACAAAATCTCTGTCAGTATGACCGGCATTATTCAACGCTTCATACGCTAGTCCGCACCCCATCGCACCATCACCTATAACAGCAACCACACTGAAATCTTTCTCGTTAAGATCCCGTCCAACAGCCATACCCCAAGCAGCTGAAATCGAAGTCGCAGCATGCCCAGCACCAAATGTGTCATATTCTGATTCGTCTCTCCTACAGAACGGGGCCAGACCCCCCAGCGTCCGGATCGTAGGAAGCTGCTCATTTCTACCCGTGAGAATTTTGTGGATATAAGCCTGATGACCTGTATCCCAAACAATCTGATCACTTGGTGTATCAAATGCATAATGGAGTGCGACTGTAAGCTCTGCGACACCAAGGCTCGCACCAAAGTGACCACCTTTCTCAGATACGACGTCGATATGCCGAGCTCTTACTTCGTCGACAAGAGTAGGTAGATCATCTCTGCTCAGACGCCTGAGATCCTTTGGATAACTAATTCCATCCAGTAGAGCCACCGACTTTTCTCCTATGCTCGGATGTTTCTTGGGCCGATGTCAAAGATAGCTGCACAAACCGTGCCGCACAGGCCACAAGATTCGAATCACTTCTCTCGCTCAATTATATAGCGAGCTAGATCTCTCAATACAGGTGCATCTAGATCGATACTCTCGAGAGCAATTAGAGCGTCAGCGACACAGGTTCGAGCATGCGCCCTAGCCCCTTCAAGCCCGTGTAAACTGACATATGTCGATTTATTAAGGTCAAGGTCACTCGGATTTTTTCCTAATGACTCTGCTGATTGTGTAGCATCAAGTAGATCGTCAGCAATCTGAAATGCTAGGCCAATCGAACGCCCGTAGTTCTTGAGCCCAGAAATCATCTCGTTCTCTACCCCAGCAGCACGAGCACCCATCACTAGTGAACCAGAGAGTAAGGCTCCCGTCTTTAGCTGATGCAACTGATTCAACTCTTCTGAATCAAGTATTTGATCCTCACCTAAAAGATCTAACCACTGTCCCCCTACCATACCTCCTGCTCCCGCAGCCTCGAGGAGGTCCTTCGCTATTTTTTTTGATCCAGAAACTCCGCACTCAAGTTCTTTTGCTGAAGATAGCACCTGGCGAGTTGCTGCTGGAATGAGTGCCGCCGCAGCCCGCATTGTCATCTCTTCACCAAAAACACTATGAGTGGTTGCCTGTCCGCGTCTGAGGTCTGCATCATCCATGCAAGGGAGGTCGTCATGCATCAGGGAATAGGCGTGGATCATCTCGATAGCAGCTGCAAGATCATATACCGCGCTTTCTCTTCGACCCCCGCATTCACGGTATGCTGTAGCGCAAAGGATTGGCCTGAGTCTCTTACCTCTACTCATAACTCCATGGCGTATCACCGCACTAATATCGGACCCTAATTCTAATTCTAGCAGGGTTACGACCTGGTCCAGAGCCTGCTCTACACGGAGCGCTTCACTTCTCAGATACTCTTCAAGCTCAAGGTAACCCAAGCCTAGTCGAGCTCCATATCCTGAACATCCCCCTTACTAAGCAACTCTTCCACTCTGAGCTCTGTTTGAGCAAGAATGCGCTCGGCATCCCGGACATGACCCACGCCTTCCTCAAACAGTCCCAAGGATTCCTCTAAAGCCACATCATCCTGCTCAAGTCTTAATAATATCTCTTCCAGACGCCTCAAACGCTCCTCAAGTGACAGAGCTGCATCATCCTTATCAGCGAACTCACGTTGAGCTTCCTGTGACTTGCTCATTCTTCTCCCACCTGTAGTTCTGTTACCTCTGCTGTAACTTCTCCATCTCTAACTCGAAGCATAAAGCTTTGCCCTTTTATGAAGTCCCGGACGGACTTCATAATCTGTCCGTCCCCTTTAAGTGCCACAGAATATCCCCTTCTCAACGTTGCCAGAGGAGAAAGCGCATCTAATCTTCCCTCTATAGCTATCAAATGGTGTGTGCGTTCGTCTAGAATGATTCGCAGCTTGGTTTGTAGTCTCTCCAAATCGTGATCCAACAACTGCTGTAAGGGTTCTACTCGCCGCTCCATGCTTAGGCCTAAACGGCTTAGGGCATGTTCAGTAGCAGCTTCTCTTCGTTCTAACACAGCTTGCAAAGCCTTAGCTAATTGCCTCGGCATATCAGCCAATCCACCTCTTATATCTGCTGCATCAGGAACAACTGCCTCTGCAGCTGCAGAGGGCGTAGGCGCTCGCAGATCCGCAACAAGATCAGAAATAGTTACGTCGATTTCATGTCCCACAGCTGATACCACTGGAATTGTCGATCGCGATATCGCTCTTGCTACTACCTCTTCATTAAAAGCCCAAAGATCCTCTATTGAGCCACCACCTCTCCCGACTATGATTACTTCGGGTTCACCAGTAGCTACTAGATCCTCAATAGCCTTAGCAATCTCGTTCGCCGCACCATCTCCCTGTACTCGAGCTCCCCTAACGAGGACACGAGTCCATGGAGCTCTCCGATCTAGAACCGAAATGACATCTCTTAATGCCGCCCCCTCGGTTGACGTCACTATGCCCACTACTCTTGGATACCTTGGAAGTGGCTTCTTAACAGATGAATCAAGAAGGCCTTCCGCTTCTAGCTGGCTCTTCAGTTTTTCAAAAGCAATCCTCCAGAGGCCTTCTGCACCCTCACTTTCAATCCGCCTCACGGACAATTGATAGGCACCCTTCTTCTCATACAGCGTGAGGTTCCCTGACACCCGAACTTCCATTCCATTCTCTGGATCTGATGGAAGAAACCCAGCGTCCCGCGCAAACATCACACAACGAAGCTCTGAACGATCATCCTTAATTGAGAAGTAACAGTGCCCCGATGGATAGCGCTTCCAATTCCCTACCTCACCTCTAACCCAGAGTGTATCAACGCTGTCTTCGATCAGCCTTCGTATCGCACTATTTACTTCTGAGACTGACCAAATTTGTCCAGGAGAGTGAGGGTTAGAGTCCATGATAGGTTACCGAGTCAATCCGTTGATAGGCGAAGAGCCAACTACCTCTGTACAGTTAATCTGCCCTTATCCCTAAGAAGAAATCAGAGTTGCTGCCTTCACAGTGTTTGAGAGCAGCATTGTGATCGTCATCGGCCCAACCCCTCCTGGAACAGGGGATATCGCTCCAGCAACCTCTGCGACTTCATTGAAAAGCACGTCGCCACAGACTCTATAACCTCTATCACGCGATGCATCATCCACTCTGTTTGTGCCAACATCGATGACCACAGCTCCTGAAGCCACCATCTCTGGCTTGATCATCTCTGGCCTGCCCATCGCGACGATAAGGATCTCAGCCTTTCGAGTCACAGATCTGAGATCAGCTGTACGAGAATGACAGACGGTTACCGTAGCATTCCCGCCAACAGCCTTGCGTAATAGGAGCGCAGCCAATGGACGTCCCACTATGTTGGAACGACCTACTACAACAACCCGCTTTCCACTCGGATCATTCCCGCTTCGCGTAAGCATCTCAATCACGCCAGCAGGTGTGCAGGGAGCAAAGAATTCTCCGGAGTCCGTCGCTAATCGTCCGACATTAATCGGATGAAAACCATCTACATCCTTCGATGGATGTATGGCCTCGAGCACTTTGTCTTCATGTATATGCTCCGGAAGCGGCAGTTGCACTAAAATACCATGGATCCCTGGGTCCGCATTCAGACCAGAAACCACACCTAGGAGTTCTTCCTCAGGTGTATCAACTGCAAGAGTGATCTGCTGAGAGTTTATTCCCATTTCTGCAGCAGCCTTGTTCTTCATACCCACGTACATCTGGGAAGCAGGATCCTCACCTACTAATACCGTCGCGAGGCCTGGTGTCACGCCCGACCCTTCCTTCAGCTGAGCTACTCTGTTCCTGAGTTCAACGCGAATTTCATCGGCGATAACCGTACCGGATATAATCTGTGCGCCCATGCCCTAGCCATGTCTGAAGGACTTTGATTGAGGGTGAGAAAGCTAACACCTCTGAAGCCAGACCGTTTCTTACTTAGCTAAATTAAAAGACCGCGTCTCTCTGATAACTACAACCTTGATTTGACCAGGGTACTGCAGTTCGCTCTCAATACGTCTCGCTACAGCCTCAGAAATCTTATCCATCTGATCATCGTCTACTTGGTCCGGCTCAACCATAACACGTAATTCACGACCGGCCTGTATTGCAAAGCACCGCTCAACTCCCTGTTGTTCCATCGCGATTTCTTCAAGTTTCTCTAAGCGCTTCACATATCCTTCAAACATTTCACGCCGAGCTCCTGGACGTGACCCACTTATCGCATCTGCTGCAGAGACCAGGAATGTTTCAGGGAAGTGATGGGGTTCTTCATCATGGTGTGCCTTGATTGCGTTAAGCACAATCGGTGCCTCACCATGTTTCTTACACAACCTATAACCAAGTTCTACATGAGTTCCCTCATGCTCATGTGTCATGCCCTTTCCCACATCATGCAGCAATCCTGCTCGTTTCGTGGTCTGGACATCAAGTCCGATTTCAGATGCCATCTTTCCTGCAAGCTGTGCTACTTCCTTGGAATGTCTGAGCTGGTTTTGACCATAGGAGGTTCTAAACCGGAGACGACCTACAGTTCTCATAATCTCAGGATGCACTCCATGGATACCTAAGTCGTAAACGGCCTCCTCCGCCGCATCTAACATCTCCTGATCAATATCTTTCGCAGCTTTCGAGACAATCTCCTCAATGCGCCCGGGGTGAATTCTTCCATCTTCTACCAACCGCTGGAGGGCGATCCTTGCAACCTCACGACGAACAGGATCAAAAGCTGATAAAACCACTGCTTCGGGAGTGTCGTCAATGATGACGTCAACACCTGTTGCCTGTTCGAAGGATCGAATATTTCTCCCTTCTCGACCAATAATACGACCCTTCATCTCGTCAGAGGGGAGTTGGACAACTGAAACTGTTGTATCAGCAGTCACATCTGCAGCCATACGCTGAATCGAAAGTGTCAAGATCTTTTGAGCTTCACGCTCTGAGTCTCGATGAGCCTCCTCACGTATCTCTCTCAAGGCGTTAGCAGCTTCAGCTCGAGCCTCGTCCTTGAGTGCTTCGACTAGCTCCTTCTTGGCCTCTTCGCTATTGAGACCGGCTACTTCTTCAAGACGCTCGACAATCTCAGAAGCTGTCTTGCGGATCTCAACGTCCTTGCGAGACAACTCATCATTTCGTTGCTCGATCTCGGCGTGTCTCTTTTTAAGTTCAATTTCACGAAAATTGAACCCTTCGGATTTCTTACTAAGGGCATCTGAGCGCTCTTCAAGTCTGCGCTCCGAGCGCTCAACCTCTTCGCGGCGCCGAGCCTCTTCCTTCTCCCACCCTTCGCGGAGTTTAACCACCTCTTCACGACCGGCGAGCTCTCCTCTTTTGCGGGTGTTTTCTGCGTCTTCCTGCGCCCTGTTAAGGATGCGGGAGGCCTCGTCCTTAGACTCTGCCTTCTCAAGTTTATAAAGAGCTCGTGCCCGACTCTTCGATAAGAAGAATCCAACAATGAACCCAAAAACGATGCCAGCCGCCACCCATAATAATGGGGGGGTGACCATTTATTGACTCCGAAATCGGCAGTAGTAACGTGCCGAGAATGAGTAATTTGGAACCCTGCTGCATTCTAGCAGAAGAGTTTAACTAGGTGACAATAGAAGCCAAGTTGCGCGAAGCGCAAGTTAGGAATATACGGAATAACAACGAAAAGACCCTGCTTCTATTTCACAAATCCAACTCTAGATCAGAAGTTAGACTTGGGACGTCCTCCTCAATCCTTCGACTTAATTTCTCCACTCGAATAGTAACATCACTGCGTAACTGATCTATTTCCTTTCTGGCTTGGAAGTATTGGTCAGCTATTGAGAGAGCTGCAAGTATGGCGGCTTTGTCAGCACTTACTAGGCCAGTCTGAACACTGATCTCGTGAATTCGATCATCCACCATCTTTGCACAACGCTTCGTGTGCTCCGCTTCCGCATCTGCCCTAATCGTATGCTCTTCACCAGCTATTCTGACTGAGACCGCAATCTTTTGGCCAGTCATCATTTCTCCTCTAGGAAGCGTAACTTTGCTATCAACTTATCAATCCCTGCTCTACCCACCTCTAAAAGGGAATGCATGTCCTGATTTTCTGCTTCTAACTGGGCTAGCCGATGGAGTACCTGACCAGCGTCTTCTTCCCCACCACCAAAACGTTTAATCAGCGATTCGAGCTCAGCATTTCTAGATTCTGCCTTTTCAGCCCGCAGAGTCACCTCTTCAAGATGTTGAAGCGCTAAGTCGATCACTCTCTCCAACTCGATAAATGCATCCTGGCCTAATCCTTCTCCGTCACTTACGGGGTTCGACATTCAACTCCTCCTTGAGCTTCCGGAGAATCAGGTCTACAGACTTATCTACCTCTTTGTCTTTGAGGGTTCTATCCAAAGCGCGAAAACGCAGTCGAAACGCTAGTGAACAAACGTCCCTACTACTTTCGGTATCGAGATAAAGATCAAATAGTTCTATTGATTCAAGCAAACCCTCCCCACACCCTCGAATCACTGAGTCCACATCCGCGGCTGTACTACCCCCAGGTACAACAAGCGCTAGATCACGTTCGATCGCTGGAAAAACTGGGAGGGGTACATGTATAGCGGGCGGCAATTGCTCGGGATCTGAAGGAAGGGTGATCTCAAATCCCCAGATATCCCCAGCCCATACAGGAGCATCAATTTCACTGGATGAGACTAGCCCTCCATATCCCATCCTTAATCCCCCTGGATCACTCACAGTAAATCCCCTTCCTTCTACGAAACCAGGAAGCATATCGTGCTCCGGAGTGACCTGAGCTGCGCCCGAATATGAAATGTGTGCAGCGATTTCGAGCAAAGCTTTAAGGTCCCAGATCATTATAGACTCATCCTGCCTAGACCAATGAGGAGGCTGCAGTCTACCTGTTATTACCCCCGCTAGATGCGTCTCTTCATGAGGGGGTTCGCCTTTACCAGCTTTTCGAAATGAGGTTGCTATCTCAAAAAGCCTGACATCTCGATTCCCTTGAGAAAAATTATGCTCAACCCTACGAAGCAAAGAGGGTAAGATCGATCTCCGCATGAATGGCTCAGTGGTTGTAAGCGGATTACTGACTTTTACATCTCCTTCCGATCCTGCAACAAATGCAGGTGTTTGCGCTTCAAACAACCCTCTGGTTGCTAGAACACGTCGAAGTTCATCTTCTAGTTTGAAAGCTGGATGATCTGGGACGCTGCTTGGTCTGTAGGGACGCATCTCAGCTGGGAAATTGTCATACCCATGGGTGCGTGCGACCTCCTCAATCAAGTCAATCTCACGCGTCACATCGAAGGATCGAAATCCCGGAACTCTCACGCTAATAACATCATTTTTCTCATCGACTAACTCGAATCCCAAAGGTTCCAACAACCTCTGGACCTCTAAATTACTGAATCCCACACCAAGAACACGTTCTATTCGCGCAATTCTGAGCGGTATCACATCTGCTTCAAAGCTGACTGGACAGCAATCAAGAGCAGGACCATCAATCATACCACCTGCTGTTGCTAGGATTATAGCTGTAGCTCTTGATATAGACAGTTCGATGCCTGCAGGATCAACACCTCGCTCGAACCTGTATGAAGCATCAGTCGACAGGCCTAAAAGCTTACGAGTCGAACGGATTGACTTAGGGTTAAAGAGAGCAGCCTCAAGAAGCACATCTACTGTATCACCTGTGACTTCCGATTCAACACCCCCCATCACTCCACCAATCGCAACTGGCCCTTTTAGGTCACAGATCATGAGCACGTCGGATGAAAGACTGCGTGGCTCGTTATCAAGTGTGGTGAATTTTCTCTCATCCTTTCGAGCTCTACGCACTACAACCGAGCTTCCTTTTAATCTATTCAGGTCGAAGGCATGAAGGGGTTGGCCTAGCTCTAACATTACATAGTTTGTGGCGTCAACCACATTGTTGATCGGACGGGCACCAGCACCCCTAAGCCTTTCCTGAAGCCATGCGGGTGACTCTCCGACTGATACACCCCGTATTACAACCCCTAGGTAACGGCTGCAAAGATCCGGATCCTCGATTCGTATACCCACAGAACCACTGCGGGCCTCTTTTGGATTCCTTTCGTAGGCTAAAGCAATCGAGGGATCATTCGGGAGGTCCGGAATTAGTGCAATGCCCTTTCCTGCATGAGCAAGCTCTCTTGCAATCCCAAGATGTGATAGTAAGTCACCTCTGTTTGCAGTGATCTCTATATCCATGGTGACATCATCTAGATTCATAGCATCCACAAAAGAATCTCCAGGAGTAAATTCACCCTGGATCTCATAGATCCCATCATGATCACTTCCTAAGCCTAACTCTCTTGCTGAACACAACATACCATGTGACAGCTCACCTCTTATCTTAGCCTTTTTTAGCTTAAGGTCTCCCGGAAGAACTGCGCCTACAGGTGCAAATGGATACCAGGAACCCTCGCGAACATTTGGAGCGCCACAGATGACTGATACAATCCCATTTCCGCCGTCTACTTGGCAAAGTGTTAATCGATCAGCGTTAGGGTGTTTTTCAGTGGTGACGACCCGACCCATGACAACATCCTCTAGCCCCTTAGCAGGATAAGCTATCCCGTCCAGCGGGGCTCCACGCAAAGCTAGGTGTTGGCCGACTTCTTCTGGGCTAAGCTCAAGTCCAGGGACACAATCTAAGAGCCAACGATAGGAGACATTCACGATGCAAACTGTCCAAGAAAGCGAATATCATTTTCAAAGAAACGTCGCAAATCACCTACCCCATGCTTGATCATCGCAATCCTGCCTGGACCCATCCCAAATGCGAAGCCAGTGTAACGTTCCGGGTCATATCCTGCATTTTCTATCACTGCAGGATCCACCATGCCCGCACCCATGATCTCCAACCAGTCCATTTCCACCCGCGTCCCATCTTCTCGCGTTACAATGCGCTTCACATCAACCTCAGCACTTGGTTCTGTGAATGGAAAGAACGAAGGGCGGAAACGCACCTCCGTATTAGGACCCCAATAACGTCGGGCAAATTCAGCAAGAGTAGCCTTAAAGTCTACGAATGTTATGTCCTCATCTATTACGAGACCCTCTATTTGCATAAATGCGGGAGTGTGAGTCGCATCATAAGTATCCCGGCGATAGACCCAACCTGGAGCTATAATACGGATCGGTGGATCATGGATTTCCATCGTTCGCATCTGTACGGGAGAAGTGTGGCTTCTCAGAAGAACAGAGTCGGCAAGGTATAGTGTGTCTTGTTCATCTGCAGCCGGATGATCAAGTGGGGTATTTAATGCCTCAAAATTATACCACTCAGTATCTGCCTCAGGACCCCGAGCCCTCGTAAATCCTAGATCGCGGAAGATCATAGAAATCTCATCTACAGCTTGTGATACGGGATGGATCCCACCCTTCCAACTTGGTCGTGAAGGGAGGGTTAAGTCCTCATAGTTCATACTCACACCTTCTAAAAACGACCCCTCACGCTCCTTAATCGCCTGAGCGACTACTTCCTTTACCCGGTTTGCTTCTTGACCTAACGCTGGACGCTCTTCAGGGGGTACATCACTGAGCCCTCTAAGGAGGAGAGAGATACTGCCGTCCTTGCGTCCGAGTAACCTTACTCGAACATTTTCAAGGGCGATCGAGTCGGTCGCCTCCCGAACATCTGCCAAACCCTCTATTTCTAGCTTTTTGAGAACGGCGATCAGATTGTTATCGGTCATCCTAGATTCCGTCTGAGTACGATGCCTGAATAGTGGCGAAAACTATCAGCGGTGCATCCCGTCGCAATCCCAACCGGAATACAAAACAACTACTTACAGAAAGACTCCACAGCCTAAGCCGAGGAGCCCTATTTGGATTAGCCCACGAAACCCAGGGTGGACTATCCTATCTCTACACCTTAGATGCCAAGCTGGCCTTAGCTTGATCTACAACGTGCCCGAAGGCTTCTGGATTGTGCACTGCCAGATCAGCAAGCGCCTTACGATCAAGTTCGACCCCGGCCTGCTTCAGACCATTGATAAAGCGAGAATATGACAGGTCGTGTTCCCGAACAGCTGCATTGATACGCGCTATCCAAAGCCGCCTAAAGTTTCTTTTCTTTTTCTTGCGGTCCCTGTAGGCATGTTCCCAACCCTTCTCTACTGCATCTTTCGCTGTCCGATATAAGTTTTTCCTTCCCCCGAAGTAGCCTTTGGCTGCCTTCAAGACCTTTTTCTTGCGCTTGTTACGGGCAACAGCAGAAGTCACTCTCGGCATGATTAACTCCTCAGGATCCGTAGGGTAACATTCGGTTCAGCCGCTTAGTGTCAGCGCTCGCCACAAGATCCGATTTACGAAGCCTGCGTTTCCGCTTCCTATCCTTCTTCGTAAGGATATGGCTCTTGAACGCCTTCATCCGCTTAAGCTTACCTTTAGCGGTCTTTTTTATTCGCTTAGCGGCACCACGGTGTGTTTTCATCTTTGGCATATCTGCCTCCATCTCTCCAAGCCAACTAATCCAGACCCTGGGGTCTGCTATTTAGTGTTTAAAGGCGCCACGATCATAGACATTAAGCGTCCTTCCATACTCGGGTTCGTCTCAAGTTTTCCCAAGTCTTCCAGATCACCTGCAACTCGAAATAGTACTTCACGTCCAATTTCAGGGTGGGTTATCTGTCGACCCCGGAACATCATCGTCAATTTCACTTTATTTCCTTCTTCAAGGAAACGCCTCGCGTGGCGTAGCTTGAAATTATAATCATGATCCTCAATCCCAGGCCGGAATTTCACTTCTTTGACTTGAATCACATGCTGCTTCTTCTTGGATTCCCGCTGGGCTCTCGCAAGCTCATACTTATACTTTCCGTAATCCATCATTTTTACTACTGGGGGACGAGCTTCTGGGGCAACCTCAACCAAGTCCATCCCCCTCTCAACACCACGCTCACGCGCCTCGTCTATCGAAACGATCCCGATTTGCTCGCCGTCATCTTGAATGAGCCGGACAGGACTGATTCTAATCTGTTCGTTTACACGAATTTTTTTTTCGCCGATTTCTGTTGACCTCCAATAAATCCATTCTTAAATAAAAAGGCCCGAGACATGTCTCGGGCCGCGACCACAGGATCTGGTCTCTGGAGCAAGCCAGAGCATCAACCCTCGCGACCCTCACGTCAGCCCACTAGGAGCCCTGAAGGCGGGACCGCCGGTCATTGCGGCCCACTTCTTAACTGTGACCCACTACAGATAGTGGAGCGACAATCTGTCTGAAGTAAGATCCCAGGTCAACGGCTTTCTAACTTCGCACCAAACATTTTGTTTATGAAAAACCTGCTGTTGTGATCCACGATTTAACCCGGGGTAAAACTTTACATATGATACCATGCCTAACCGAGCGACTTAGTTTGAATTTCTTCTAATAGCTTTTCCTTAAAAGTACTACGCTCCATGATTTCTTGCTTCCTTCCTGATCCACGCTTTCGGACCGCCACTGTACCATCTGCACTTTCTCGCTCACCGATAACTCCCATATACGGTGTCTTCAAGGTCTCTGCATCACGAATACGGTATCCTAAAGTATCTCGTGTCTCCACGCCTACTCGTATACCCATTCTTTCCAGATCTTTTGCAAACTCAAGAGCACTTTCACTCCATTGCTCGCTTACTGGAAGTAAACGAACCTGTTCTGGTGCCATCCAAATAGGGAAAGCGCCCCCATAATGCTCTATCAATCCACCTATAAACCGCTCCATTGACCCCAGTAAAGTTCTGTGAATTACGACTACTTTATGCCGCTTATTGTCCGTACCGATATATTCAAGACCAAAGCGCTCCGGCATCTGGAAATCCAGCTGGAACGTCCCTCCCTGCCATTGTCGTCCAATCGCATCAACAAGATTTACGTCTATCTTAGGCCCATAGAAGGCGCCTCCTCCCTCGTCCAGGACATAGTCAGCTCCCCGCCTCTCTAGCACCTCGCGTAATGTTTCTGTGGCTTGATCATAAATCTCAGGATCACCAATTGCCTTTTCTGGCCGACTAGAAAGAGCTAAATGATATTCGTACCCAAAGATCTTCAACAAATAGTCTGCCAAATCGAGCAGGCGCTCATATTCCTCGGCAATTTGGTCGGGCCTAACGAATATATGAGCGTCATCCTGCGTGAAGCAGCGGACTCGTAACATACCATGCAAGGTCCCCGAGCGCTCATACCGGTAGCACGTTCCAAGCTCAGCAAACCTCAAAGGAAGATCACGGTAAGAGCGAGTTTTAGTCTTGTAGATCATAAAGTGGTGAGGACAGTTCATGGGCTTCATACGAAAACGTGTTCCGTCATCTTCCATTGCCGGAAACATATTTTCCTCAAACACCTCTAGGTGACCACTAATCTGATACAGTTCTTCACTAGCAATTTGCGGAGTAAACACAAGTTCATATTCCTGTTCAAGGAGCGTCTCCTTGAGGAACTCTTCCACAGTGTGCCGGACGATACCACCTCGAGGATGCCATAAAATAAGACCCGAACCGACTTCTTCCTGAATACTAAAAAGATCAAGCTCTTTCCCTATTATACGATGGTCTCTCTTCTTCGCTTCTTCCAACCGATCTAAGTGTTCCTCCAGTTCCTTATGCCCGTGGAATGCAGTGCCATAAATCCTCTGGAGCATCTGACGTTTTTCATCCCCCCGCCAATACGCTCCTGCACCGGAAAGAAGCTTGAAATACTTGAGTTTACCAGTGCTCGGTATGTGAGGACCCTTACATAGATCCAGGAACGGGCCGTTTTGGTATACAGTGATGACCTCGTCTTCGTTGAACTCTTCTAATCGCTCCAGCTTAAGTGGATCATCTTCAAAGAGCTTACGGGCCTCTGGTTTAGTAACCTGTCTTCTTTCGAAGGGCTGATCCTCTGTAACGACCTCATCCATCATCTTTTCAAAAACTTCTAGATCATCTGGCGTGAACGGCGTGTCTACATCGAAGTCGTAATAGAATCCCTCCTCAATAGCCGGCCCGAAACCAATCCCAGCATTCGGTGCTAATTTTCTCACTGCAGTAGCAAGTACATGCGCGGCTGAATGTCTCAAGACGGAAAGGGATTCAGGGTCTTTCTCTGTTAAGATCCGAATATCCGCGTCAACTTCTACAGGGTCCATTAGACCTACAGTCTCACCGTTCACCACTGCGGCAAGAGCCGCCTTAGCTAAACCGGATCCAATTGAGATGGCTATTTCTCCTGCCGTTATACCCTGGTCCACCATCAAGATATCACCGTTCGGCAAGCTTAATTTAATTTGTTGCATTTTCGTCATCACTTAGCGCCGTCTCTGTGGCATTTCAATCGTCGACCCAGGGCTGGGGCGGATACCTGCGTCATCAAGTTCGGCATATAGGGCAGGTACCTGATCAGTTATTAGCGTATTAAGTCTGTCGATAAGCGGAGGGATCTCTTCCCATGAGTCATCGATCTGCTGCAATTGGTCAGCTGTCGGGACACCGGTAACTCCTCGGATTTGACTAACCAGGGTTGCACCACCTCCATTTTCTCTAAGATCAGTCTCTAACTTATCAATTTCTACAAGAAGCTGATCAATCTCGCTTGCTAGTCCCTCGCTCTCCGGACTCACTTCACCTAACAAGGCAAGCGCATCTTCAAGCTGTGCTTCCAATCTAGCGATAGCAGAGTTCGCTTCCGAGACCACACCAGATAGTCGATATGAAGAGACCATCGCATCCTGACGCGTTATGAGTTCAGCTTGAGTGATGGTCACCCTGGGATCTAAACGAACGCTAAGTTCACCTTCAAGAATGCTGTTTCCGGCTTCAACCTGTACTAAGTATGTCCCCGGAAGAACCCTTGGGCCGGGGTCCCTTAGATCTCCCTTAGAGTTCTCTTCTTGTAAGCTCAAGTCCCAAACCACTTCATTAAGACCTTTTTTTCCCGAACCCTCTAATCTCCGAATCAACCGTCCTCTTAGGTCTGTAATTGTTAGGGATACTTCTTCTACATCCTCCGTTAAATGATATCTGATCTGCGATCCCATGGCTGGATTTGAAGCAGAGAAGATACCCGGTGTCCACCCTTGGGGTGTGTAGGCATTATAGGAGATCACATCTTGAATACTGAAAAGGTGAGCCTCAGATGCAATCGCTTGAGGAGTTAGTTCCTCAAGTGGAGTGATGTCATCCATAATCCAAATCCCTCGCCCGTGTGTTCCTATAACTAAGTCATTTTCACGGGACTGAATCTTTATGTCATCGACTGGTACAGTTGGAAGACCATTATCTAGTCGTACCCATTGTTCAGCATTATCAACAGATACGTATACCCCGATCTCATTTCCAACAAAAAGTAGACTTGGGTTACGCGGGTGTTGAGCAAGGGCGCTCAGGGAGGAGTGGGGCAACCCATTAACAGCTATCCGCCAATCATTCCCAAAATCTTCACTTATAAAAAGATACGGAGCAAAATCATCTGAACGGTGATTATCAAAAGCAGCATATACTGTTCCAGCATCGGCATAGGATGCGACGATTCTTGTTACGTACACGTTGTCTGGGAGTCCTTCAAGGTTGTCTGTAAGGTCAACCCAAGTAGCACCACCATCTTGTGTTATATGTACCCGGCCATCATCCGCCCCAGTATATATCACCTGGTTACTCAGTGGAGATTCACTAATCGCCGTGAGATTACCGTAACCAGATTGCCCATCATTTAAAGACATCTGTTGTTCAGAACCTTTTACACCCATTATCGAGAGAGTATCTCGATTGATCTCATATGTAAGGTCAGGACTTATCTGCTCCCAAGCCTGTCCTAGATTATCAGACCTGAAAAGAACGTTTGCACCAGCATAGATAGTGTTTTCATCATGCACTGACATAAGTATCGGCGAGTCCCAATTCCATCGTAGATCCGGCTCTTTCCCATCCACATTCGCTTTACCAAGTGGTCGGATTCGAGATCGCTCCATGGTCTTAAGATCTACTCGAGTGAGATTACCACCCTGAGACTCAGCAAACATTACTGTCGGATCTGTTGGATGCATTACTGTAAAGAAACCATCACCACTTCCAACATTATACCAATCTCGAGTCCGGATACCCTGGCTTGACCACGTGTCTGAAGGAGCGCACCACGAACCATTATCCTGGAGCCCACCACATACGTGGTATGGCTCTCTACTATCTATGCCGATTTCATAGAACTGAGAGATCGGTAGATTTCGGAATTGATACCAATTATCGGAACGATCCCAGCTAACGCTCAGTCCTCCGTCACTTCCCAATAGAAGATGGTCAGAATTATTCGGATCTATCCAAAGTGCATGGTGGTCAAGATGGACTCCATCCGCGGCATCATTAGTGAAGGTTCTTCCCCCATCGGAGGACCGATAAAGATCTGAACCCCCAAGATAAAGTCGTTCGGGATCATTCGGGTCAATCCGAATCTGTGAGTAGTACATAGGTCGATTGTTCGTAGTAGACAGCTGCTCCCATGTCTCACCCCTATCTCTAGAGCAGTACACTCCATTTTGTTGATCCTCTAGCGCACGCTCTGTGCCTCTCCCCTGGCCTGGCCTACGGGCGTCTGCTTCGACTACTGCACAAACTAAATTCCCATCACCTCTGAAAATATCTAATCCGATCCTGCCCATATCTCCTTCCGGAAGGCCATCGGTCAATTCTACCCATGTAGTCCCTGCATCTACTGTTCGATAGATCCCGCTTCCAGGGCCACCTCCATTAAATCCCCAAGCTCTTCGCTGTCTTTGGTACATTGCAGCGAAAAGAGTATTCGGATCATTAGGATCCATGACTAGGTCAATTCCACCTGTATGTTCATCAACAAATAGAATCTTCTCCCAGTCGTCTCCTCCATTCTCCGTCTTGTAGATTCCGCGTTCCTTATTCGCACCCCACAGATGTCCTACTGCCGCCACGTATCCAGTCTCGGGGTCGGAGGGATGTATCTGTATACGTGATATGTGATGTGTATTTTCTAGACCTATATGAACCCAAGATCTACCTGCGTCAGTTGAACGGTAGACTCCGTTTCCCCATGGCGATGATTGGCGATTTTGAGGTTCACCCGTCCCGGTCCATATAACATTTGGATTTGAGGGAGCGATTGTAACATCTCCGATCGAGGAGGTTTGCTCTTGATCGAAAAGTGGCTCAAAGGTCACCCCTGCATTTATGGTCTTCCAAATACCACCGGTCGCAGTACCCACATAAAAGGTACTCGGACTTGACTCAACAACTGCGATATCTGAAATACGGCCACTCATAATTGTTGGGCCAATTTCCCGCCATACAAGCGCCTGCTTTGCAAGTGACAGATCCTCTGGTGTTAACTGAGAAAATGCTGGAACACCCGTAAACCCTAAACTCATTATTCCGAAACAAAGCCAGCAAAAGCGCATCTGGATTACCTCAAAGTAGGAGTATTTCTATCTTGGAACGGTACAAATGAACAGCCGGAATGACTAGGAGAGTATCCTCTTTTCATACCGAGAAAACCAGTCAACTCAACCTTGTTAAGGCGACTGAGCTTCCGCGCCCAAACCTACTACTTGCTTAGAGAGGGAGCGCATCGAACGTCATCCTGACTAGCTATCCCCAGAGATCAGCAGGCCACGCAATTATGGTTATTTTGCGATCCGAGGCCCTCAAGGAGGGCTACTGTAGATAAAAATGGCAAGATTCTCTGGACAGGACCATTCGCCATATCAGCGACAGTCTGTCCCTTTCGGCTAACTACTGAGACATCTGCTCCCTGAGACACAAGATAAAGGATCAACTTGTTGTCTCCACGAGCTGCAGCATGGTGCAGAGCTGTATACCCGTTATGGTCCCTCGCATTAACATCTGCTCCAAGCTCCTCGATCAAGTAACGTACTGAAGCAACCCAGCTATCCGGGACATGTCTATGAATGTTTGCAGCAAACCCTTCTCCATATCCGATCCCCGATGCTGCATGAATCGGCCATGACCCAGGCCCGCCAATAGGGACTGCCGGAAGCCCAGAAGGATCCAACATTGGATCTTGTGCTCCACCACCGCCACGATAACTCCTCTCAGCAGGCTTTTTTGTCGGGATATTCGGATCCGCTCCAAACTCTATCAGCAATCTCATCGCTCTTAGATCTAAGCCATATGCAGCTCTCCAGAACGGAGTAGCACCAGTTCTATTAGTCCTCAAATAGTCGTCACCAAATGTGGTGTACCAAAGCTGCTTAGTAAGTCTCGCGTTAGGGTCAACACCTGCTTCTAAAAATGCTTTCATTAAATCCAGGTAGGTAACTTCCTGTTGAAGACGGTGAGTTGGCTGAGGATGTCGTGATTTTGGTATCCACTCGGTATTCAGCACTATATATAGCGGAGTGGCCCC
>Ga0310344_10001263_pt1 | contig 19379 bp, 13 predicted proteins | sample HC15DNA20200_MG_FD_203801 | JGI IMG/M metagenome (GOLD analysis project Ga0310344, IMG submission 203801) | Marine microbial communities from station ALOHA, North Pacific Subtropical Gyre - HC15-DNA-20-200_MG | ecosystem: Environmental > Aquatic > Marine > Oceanic | place: Pacific Ocean: North... | reverse complement strand
TTGTCATCATCTCAACCCTGCGGTACCAGAAGATGTTTCATTCGCCGAAAGTCGGGTTAGGGCAGAGACAATTGCAGCTGAAGATGTATTGCATGATATAGGTGCTATCTCGATGTTGGGGTCAGATAGTCAGGGTATGGGGAGAATAAATGAGGTTATATGCAGAACTTGGCAATTAGCTAGTAAAATGCGTGTTCAGCGTGGCAGGTTATCCGAAGAAAAGACGGCTCGCGGAGATAATGAGCGTATTAAACGCTATATAGCAAAATACACCATAAATGCAGCGCGCACATTCGGTATTGATCGTCATATTGGCTCATTAGAAGGGGGCAAGTTAGCTGACGTGGTGCTCTGGAAACCAGCTTTCTTTGGTATTAAACCCGAATTAATTATTAAAGGAGGCTTCATTGTTTGGTCTGCAATGGGTGATTCTGCGGCATCATTGATGACTTGCGAGCCTCTTCTCATGCGACCTCAGTGGGGTGCTTTTGGTCGAGCAAAGGAAACTCTCAGTATGTCTTTTGTGTCTCAGGCAGCAATTGATGCAGACATAGCGGGTACACTAGACCTGAAAAAAACTACAATTCCTGTAAAAGGTACACGTTCTTTGACTAAGAGCGACATGTTACATAATGGATCGTGCCCTGAAGTAACAGTGAACCCGGAGACGTTTGAGGTGTTTGTAGACGGAGAGTTGGCCACCTGTGAGCCGGCAGAGAAATTACCTCTTACGCATCGTTATATGTTACGTTAACGAAAGGTGAAAAGTAGCTCCCCGTTTTTAACACTTAAACTTAAATGATGCATAAACAAGAATGTTAATTGTGATTACAGATCACATCAAATTATGGAAAGGTAGATACAGCAATGGCAACAACCAGCCCAGAGGTTAAACAGGCTTTAGAAACTATATTTGCAGCAGATTCAGACATTTATCAAACTCGTGGATTCCAGAGGCGAATTGGTTTTGGTGAACGCCCCGCACTTATAATTATTGATCTGGCCAATGCTTGGACACGTTCAGGATATGCTTTTACTTGTGACGATATGGATGTAATTATTCCTACAAACCAGGCGCTGCTAAAGGTTGCAAGAGAGAAACAAATACCGATTGTGTATACGACTACGGCATATCAGGATCCTAAAGGGCCACGTTCGGATACAGGTTTGTGGCATCACAAGATACCGGTAGAAACGGTTTTAGAGGGTAGTGAAGGGGCGAGAATTGATGAGCGAATCTCACCTCAGCAAGGAGAAATGGTAATCGTGAAAAAGCGTGCAAGCGCATTTCATGGCACTTATCTTGCTGGATATTTACGGGCACAACGTGTTGATACTGTCATTATCACAGGAGTTACGATGGCTGGTTGTGTTCGACATTCTACTGAAGATGCTATAGCGGAGGGGTTCCGCCCGATAGTTGTTCGCGAGGGTGTAGGGGACCGTGTACCTGGTGTAGTGGAATGGAATCTTTTCGATATTGATGCTAAGTTTGGTGACGTGGAACCGTTAGAGAAGGTACAAACCTACCTTGAAAGTATTGAGGCGTTTTCGAATAGGTAGGTAATCAAGTCAGGGATAATATACTCTGGAGATTATGCTTTAGTATAAAAGATTCGGCACGTCAGCTCGGTTAATGATATTAAGAAAACTGTGTAGAAGTGATGCTTAAGAAAAAACGCTATTCCATATTCAGTCTTGCTCGGAATGCTAGGACATACCACAAAAATTGGACAGAAGCTTGGCGTAGCCCTGAACCTAAGTCTTCCTATGATGTTGTTATAGTTGGCGGCGGTGGGCATGGTCTTGCCACTGCTTATTACCTTGCAAAGGAACATGGTATTGGCCGAATTGCAGTGGTTGAACGAGGATTAATTGGTCTTGGCAATACGGGACGCAATACGACGATTATTCGTTCAAATTATTTATGGGACGAGAGCGCAGCTATATATGAGCTGTCATTGAAACTATATGAGGGGTTAAGTCAGGAACTAAATTTTAATATTATGTTAAGCCAACGCGGTTTGATTAGCTTGGCGCATAATCAACATGATTTGAGAGAGATCCAGCGACGGGTAAATGCGATTCGTCTGAATGGCATTGATTCTGAAATTTTATCGATGTCCGAGCTACAGGGTCTAGCGCCTATTTTAAATTTATCACCCGAATCACGTTATCCTGTACTTGGGGCGGCAATTCAAAGGCGTGGCGGTGTAGCTCGCCATGACGCTATTGCTTGGGGCTATGCCCGTGGAAGTGATGCTCGTGGTGTTGATATTTTGCAGAATACTGAAGTATTGGGTTTTCGTATCAATAATGGAAAAGTAGAGGGGATTGAGACAAACCGGGGGTTTATAACAGCTCCAAAAATAGGCATAGCTGTGGCTGGTCATTCAAGTGTGTTGTCTGATATGGCAGGATTTAGATTGCCGATTCAGAGCCATCCTTTGCAAGCCATGGTTTCTGAACCTCTCAAACCAATTTTTGATACCGTAATAATGTCAAATTCCGTACACGTGTATCTTAGCCAGTCTGACAAAGGAGAGCTTGTGATGGGTGCTGGCATAGACACTTATAACTCGTACTCCCAGAAAGGGTCTCCATTTATATTGGAACACATGCTGGCTGCCGCTGTTGAACTATTTCCAATTTTTAGTCGGGTTAAGATGTTGCGACAGTGGGGCGGCATTGTAGATGTTTGCCCCGATGCAAGTCCAATTATTGGCAAAACGCCAGTATCCGGACTCTATCTGAATTGTGGTTGGGGAACAGGTGGTTTTAAAGCTATTCCAGGGTCCGGTTACGTATTTGCACATACTATCGCAAGGGATGAACCGCATAAAATAGCTCAGCCATTTTCTCTTGAACGCTTTGTAAGTGGCGCCTTGATTGATGAACACGGAGCAGCTGGTGTCGCACACTAAATATAGCCCATGTTGTTAATAACCTGCCCCTACTGTGGTTCGCGCGATGAGGCCGAGTTTACTTGTGGCGGAGAGTCGCATATTGCCCGACCCAAGCATCCTGACTCATTATCTGACAGTGAATGGGCGGAGTATCTATTTATGCGTACGAACCCCAAAGGCATTATTTGTGAACGATGGTGTCACAGTATTGGTTGTAGACAATGGTTTAATATTGAACGGAATACCGTAAATCACCATATTCTTCGGGTCTATCCCATTGAAGAGGCTATGCGGTCTGATCTTACTAATGGTGGTAAAAATAAATGAAAAGACAGGCTAACAGGCTTGATGGGGGGTCTGGAACTGACCGTAGTAAAGTGTTGCAGTTTTCCTTTAATGGTAGATCTTACCATGGTTACCAAGGTGATACGTTAGCGTCAGCACTTCTTGCAAATGGGGTGAGACTTGTTGGCCGTAGTTTTAAATATCATCGTCCGAGAGGAATTTTTTCTTGCGGGATGGAAGAACCAAATGCGCTGGTGCAGCTTGGTCGAGGGGCTTGGAGTGAACCCAATATGCGCGCAACTCAGGTTGAATTATTTAATGGACTGGAGGCTCGAAGTATAAATTGCTGGCCAAGTGTTAAATTTGATATTTGGGCTATTAACAACCTCATCTCTAACTTTCTTCCAGCGGGTTTTTATTACAAAACTTTTATGTGGCCAAAAAGTTTCTGGCGTTTATATGAGAAAATTATTCGCCGTGGTGCTGGTTTGGGAACGGCTCCGCCCCTTCCTGACCAAAATTTGTATGATAAGGTTCATAAACATTGCGATGTCTTGGTATTGGGTGGAGGGATGTCAGGAATTGCTGCAGCACTTGAAGCAGGTCGTTCTGGTGCGCGAGTAATCTTAGTTGACGAACAGAATGAGCTCGGTGGGTCTATGCTTGGCATCGACAACAAAGTTGAAACTTTCCCTGGAGCTTCCTGGCTTTCAGAAGCAGCTAAAGAACTCAAAACTATTAAGGACACTCAGGTGTTAACTCGCACAACAGCATTTGGGTACTATGATCATAATTACATATTAATGGTGGAACGCTTAAATGAGCATGCAGGTTCTCCTCAGGGCACAATAAGACAGCGGTTGTGGAAGGTTCGGGCTCGTAAAGTAATTGTAGCTACGGGTGCTATCGAGCGACCAATGGTTTTTTCTAACAATGATCGACCAGGGGTTATGCTAGCTAGTGCCGTTCGGGTGTATATAAACCGTTTTGCTGTATGCTGTGGAAAACGTGCGGTAATTTATACTAATAATGACGGCGCATACAGTACGGCGATAGACTTGTTGCGGGCGGGTGTGAAAGTAGAAGCGGTGGTAGATCAGCGCGTCGAACCTACCGGAGAGCTGACAAATATTGTTCGTGAACTTGGTGTCAAGATATTTTCGCGGCATTGTGTGGTATCTGCTTTAGGTCGAAATCGTTTAAATGCTATTAAAATATCAGAAATAAATGAAACGGGTGACGGTTATGGGAATGATGTTAGTCGCCTTCGGTGCGATCTATTATGCGTTTCGGGTGGCTGGAATCCAACAATTCATATGTATTCGCAGTCTGGTGGCACGCTACGATATGATAATGAAAAAACATGTTTTGTGCCAGATACCGCTACCCAGGAGATATCTGTCGTGGGTTCAGCGAACGGCACTTTTTCATCAAAAAATTGCATAGCCGAGGGTATCAACGCCGGTCGTTCTGTATCACGGGAATTTGGGCTGTCCGATGCAGGGTTATCAGAAACAGTGTCAGTAGATGTATCAGATGAGGAAGGGATAGAAGCGATTTGGCGCCTTCCTGAAATTTATAAGGGTGAGAAATCTTTTGTTGATTTGCATAATGATGTTGCTGTATCTGACATTGAACTGGCTGTTCGAGAAGGATACACAGGAATTGAGCACTTAAAACGATACACTACTGCTGGTATGGGCCCCGATCAGGGGCGAACTGGAAATATAGCGGTACTTGCAATACTTGGAACCTTGACAGGGTTATCTATACCCTCAGTTGGCACCACAACATTTCGACCTCCCTATACGCCTGTTTCTTATGGCGCAATGGCAGGTCGGGATGTTGGTGAATTTGCAGATCCTGTCAGAATGACGGCACTGCACGGTTGGCATAAACGAGCGGGCGCCATCTTTGAAAATGTGGGTCAATGGAAGCGTCCCTGGTATTACCCTGCCGACAGGGAAACAATGGAAGAAGCTGTGCGGAGGGAATGCTTGGCTGCTCGAAAGGGTGTGGTGATTCTTGATGCTTCAACACTTGGAAAAATTGAAATTAAGGGTCCGGATTCTGCGGAGTTTCTTAATCGCGTATACACGAATAATTGGGATAAGCTTGGTATTGGTAAATGCCGTTACGGTTTAATGCTAACTGAAGATGGAATGGTGATGGATGATGGGGTTACAACCCGTCTAGCAGAATCCCATTTTTTGATGACAACTACTACTGGCGGTGCAGGAAGAGTGTTCGCATGGCTTGAGGACTGGCTACAGTGTGAGTGGCCTGAATTAAAGGTTTATACAACATCTGTAACTGAACAGTGGGCAACCATATCTCTATCCGGTCCAAATGCGAGGCGGCTATTGAGTGAAGTTTCTCAAGACATCGACTTGTCTGCAGATGCTTTCCCACATATGGCAATGAAGGAAGCAGTCGTTGCAGGTATAGATGCAAGAATTTTTCGTGTAAGTTTTACTGGCGAATTAGGGTATGAAGTGAATGTTCCAAATAGTTATGCTCTTGCTGTGTGGGAAGCATTACATCGTGTCGGTGAGGGGTTTGACTTGACGCCGATTGGCACAGAAGCTCTACATGTACTTCGTGCGGAAAAAGGATATATAGCAGTTGGTCATGATACTGATGGTAGCGTAACGCCAAATGATTTAGGTATGGATTGGCTAGTGAGTAAGAAAAAAGATTTTATTGGCCGACGGTCACTCAAACGCTCGGATACCATGCGTGCCAATCGGAAGCAGCTGGTAGGGTTGCTTCCTGATAAGTTTATACCAGAGGGGTCTCAGATAGTGGATTCTTATCGCCGTCGTCCTCCAATGGAAATGATAGGCCATGTGAGTTCCTCCTATGAAAGTCCTACCTTAAAGCGTCCATTCGCTTTAGGACTAATTAAAGGTGGACACGACCGGATTGGCGAGACTGTTACAATTCCACTGCCTTTAAAAGGTCGAGTAGCAACTGCAGAGGTTGTTAGTCCAATTTTTTATGACCCGAGTGGAGAAAAGCTAAATGCCTGACCGTTCATGGCGACAAAGCCCATTAGCCAATCTAGCGATACATGACAGAAATAGATCTGAAAATTTTAAGGATAATGGTGTAACGTTGTTAGAAGCCGAGGCTAATGGAAAAATAAATGTTAGATTAAACCCTGGTAATGACAGGGTTAGAAATGCGGTAGAGGCCGTCTTAGGTTGTGAATTTCCCCTAAAGGAAAACCGGGCTGTGGAGTTTAAGGGTATTAGTGTTTTGTGGTTGGGGCCAGAGGAATGGTTGGTTGTTACTTCAGAGGGCAAACGGAGATCGCTCTTGGAAAATCTTTCTTCTGCCGTTGTGAATGAACACACGGCAGTTACAGATATTAGTGATTCACTGACAGTGATTAGACTCTCAGGGCAAGCTGCACGTGATGTGTTGGAAAAAGGTTGTAGTATAGACTTACATCCAAGCAAGTTTCAGAGAGGATATTGCGCACAAACGCATCTTGCGCGAGCGAGAGTAATATTGCACCAGATAAAAGATTCCCCCGCTTACGATATATACGTGAGCTGGAGTTATTCAGCCTATCTATGGAGTTGGCTGGAGGATGCAGGACAAAATTTTGGGATAACAGTTTCTAGCAATAAGTGACAAAACATTAGCATATTACTCATTCATTTGTGGACCGTTGGCATTCAAATTCCGGTCGTCTACTTTAAGGTGTATAACTGAAGGGCGATCCTTTACAGATAAAGCTTCATCCAGGGCGTTGCTAAATTGATTTGTATGTTCCACAAGCCAAGAAGCAGCGCCATACGCTTTCGCCAACGAAGTAAAATCTGTATTATTCATTACTGTCCCATACATAGCTTTGCGACCACCGCGACGATACTGGTGTGTGGCAATGGATCCATACATACCGTTATCAAAAAGAAGTACTGTGAAGGGAAGTTTTTGCTGAACTGCAGTTGATAATTCTTGGCCGGTCATCAGGAAACCACCGTCGCCGACCAGAGAAATAACCTGGGAGTTTGGTCGTGCTATTTGCACACCGAGAGCTCCGGGAACTCCATATCCCATAGCACCAAGGCACGCTGCAAATTGACTCCGTGGTGACCTAAATGCAAAATGACGATGGAGCCAACCCGCAAATGCACCTGAATCGTTAATTATAGATGCATCGTCAGGTACTTTTTGACGTAAAATATCAATTACTTCGGCCATATTTACATTGCCTAAGCACCGTACCGTTTGTGGGACGTCTGGTTTTGCATACTCAATATGCTGGTCATGTATTTCGTTTCTCCATTCTATGCGGTCAGGTAGCACCTTACCTTTCATATTTTCGCATAATTGTTTAAGGGTGGGGTTAGTATCTGCTTTTATAGCTATATCTGGATTTGTTTGTGAAAAAGCGACATTATCAGGATAGATATGTATAATTTTTTGAGTTTGTTTTAGAAGCGAATTACCCTGAAGCGTCGCGCCATCCGGGCGAGTGCCTGCTAGGATGACTAAGTCACACTCATTCCAGAAACTTTCCTGGTATGGTGTAAGTTTCAGACCGAAATGGCCAAGATTAGCTGGATGTTCGTGCGGTATAATATCTTGCCGGCGGAAAGCGCTTACGACTCCTGCTCCTGACATTTCAGCAAACTGTGTGAGGGTATTGTGGGCATTTTCAAAGTTTATTTGCTCTCCACCAATGACGACTGGGTGCTGTGACCTCTCTATCAGTTTTAGCGTATTAAGTATATCAACCTTAATAGGAAGTAGAGGTTCTCTTTTTTTTGCTTTGGGAATTCGCGAGGTATTAACTGAACCTTCCGTAACATCTTCAGGAAGTACTACCGCAACAGGGCCGGAACGACCTGATGAAGCAAGATGAATTGCTTCCGATGTGGCTTGTGCCACATCGTCAGGTTTTAAAACTTCTATAACCCTTTTTGTCAGTGGAGAAAAGGCTATAGAATAGTCAATCTCCTGAAAAGATTCTCGTCCCATTTCATGAGTTGGAACATGTCCAATAAATAATACTATAGGGGTAGAGTCTTGTTTAGCAGTATGCAGGCCGATAGATGCATTAGTAGCACCAGGGCCACGTGTAACAAAAGCTATTCCAGGTTTTCCTGTTGCTTTCGCATATGCTTCAGCAGCAAAAGTTGCACCAGATTCATGTCTATTAAGGACGAGGCGAAGTTCTCGAGAAGACAAACGCAGAGCTTCCAGTATTGTAAGGTAACTCTCGCCCGGAACACAAAAACCAGTATCTACACCATAATTTAGTAATGTTTTAACAAGAGCCTCACCACCATTCATAGTAATTTCCTTAACTGGTAATTCACTGGGGAACTAACCACGAATAATTCAAAAAGTGGTACAACAAATATTTGGGTTGCTGATATATATATGTTTTTCTGCTAGGTAGCATTTTTACGTCGACCATTACGTTTTCACAGCTTAATTTTTGATATATAGGTAAAATTAGACCGAAATGAATATGTACCGTGGTTGTAGGTAGATCAATAAGAATTGGTGGTATATGAAAAAAAGAATTATGGGACTTCGAGGATCTTTGACTAGTTATGGCGACGATGAGTTTTCTTATTTTCTTCGTAAGTCCTTTGCAAAGTCGATGGGTTATAGTGATGAAGAATTAGACCGGCCTATTATTGGGATTGCTAATACGGGCAGCGGCATGGTGAGTTGCCATGGTACGGTACCACAACTTGTGGAAGCGGTAAAAAGAGGGGTGGTTTCGGCCGGAGGTCTGCCGTTAGACTTTCCTACTATCTCGCTTGGTGAGCCATTTCTAAATCCAACAAGTATGCTATACCGAAATCTAATGGCCATTGATACTGAGGAAATGGTTCGCGCCCATCCTCTTGATGCTGTAGTACTAATAGGTGGCTGCGATAAAACAGTTCCAGCACAACTTATGGCAGCGGCTAGCGCGAACGTACCTGCCATCTTTCTTGTAACGGGTCCTATGATGACAGGTAATTACCGTGGGGAACGCCTCGGTGCTTGTACTGATTGTCGGCGACTTTGGGGAGAATTTAGAGGTGGGCGGATAGATAATGCAGAAATTAATGAGATTTCTGGTCATCTAATGCCCACGTCTGGAACCTGTATGGTAATGGGGACCGCCAGTACAATGGCGTGTGTTTCTGAGGCACTAGGTATGATGCTTCCAGGTGGTGCATCGATTCCTGCAGTTAATTCAGATCGCATACGACATGCAGTAGAGACTGGTACATGTGCTGTTCGTATGATTAAAAGAGGAGGCCCTTCCCCGAGTGATATTATAACTCCACGATCTCTACAGAATGCTTTGCGAGTATTATTGGCAATTGGTGGTTCGACAAATGCTGTTATTCATCTTGCTGCGTTGGCAGGTCGGTTAGGCATTGATATTGATTATTATGCTTTTGATAAACTGGGTCGCGAGACCCCAGTGCTAGTAGACTTGAAGCCCTCTGGATCTCATTATATGGAAGATTTAAACAAAGCGGGTGGTCTTCCACTTGTATTGAAAGAGCTATCTTCACTTCTTCATCTTGATTGCCTTACGGTGACAGGTGAGACTCTTGGCGAGGTCATAGAAAAATCGCCAATATCTTGGTCACAGAACGTTGTTAAAAGTTTAGATGAACCTATTTATGGTGAAGGTGGTATAGCAGTCTTAAAGGGAAATATAGCACCCGACGGTGCCATCATTAAGCATTCCGCTGCAACACCTGGTTTACTTAAACATCGAGGCCGGGCTGTTGTATTTGAGTCATTAGACGATCTTTCAGATCGTATTGATAGCCTAGATTTAGATGTTGCTGCCGATGATATTTTGGTTCTACGCAATGCTGGCCCGAAGGGTGCTCCAGGCATGCCAGAAGCGGGATACATTCCAATTCCTAAGAAACTTGCGAAGCAAGGGGTCAAGGATATGGTGCGTATTTCAGATGCGCGAATGAGCGGTACTGCCTTTGGCACAATTGTTTTACATGTATGCCCTGAGGCGGCAATAGGGGGCGCATTGGCCGTAGTTCAGAACGGTGATGAGATTGTGCTTGATGTACCAAAACGACAGTTGAATGTATTAATTTCAAATGAAGAAATGGCGTCGCGTATGGAAGCCTGGAAAGAACCACAACCTCATTCGGGTGCAGATAGAGGATGGTTGGCTTTACACCTTTCTCATGTACAACAGGCTAATAGAGGATGCGATTTTGATTTTTTATCTATACCGTTGAATGGGTCTAAGACTCCGACTGGTCGCTAATATTAGACCAATTTAAGGTTCGAATTGCAGCACAGGCTGCGCCGTACCCATTATCAATATTTACGACAACCACACCCGGGGCACAGCTGACTAGAGATGAACGTAATGCAGTTTCACCTCCACACGAAATGCCATATCCAGTTGATGTAGGAACTGCAATTACAAGACCCGGCACCAAACCGCCAACTACGCTCGGCAATGCAGCATCCATCCCAGCTATAGTAATTACTATTTGATACTTTTTTATTTCTTCAATTCTATCCATTAAACGCCATAAACCGGCAACCCCCACATCTGGTATTTCAATAGATGAAAATCCGTAATAGGAAAGGGTTCTGCTGGCCTCTCGGCTTATGCTTAAATCCGATGTTCCTGCAGTTAAAATAGCAATACGTGGTATTCCTTTTGGAATATTTACTTCCCCTAAAATACCTGTACGAGACATTTGTTCATAATCAAGATTATTTTTGCTTGATTGAGGTAACTGTTCAAAGATTTCTGAATCCAATCGAGTTAACAACAAATTCCTATCCGAAAATTTATCTAAAATAATGTTAATTTGTTGTAGGGATTTACCTTCACATAAAATAGCTTCGTCAAATCCGATTCTCGTTTCGCGTTCAATGTCGATGTTAATATCGCCATTAACCATTGTTAACCCGCCTAAGAAAAGCGCTGCCCATTTTGTAGGGCTGAAACCGAAGTGGTTTGGTAATACCATCTGATTCCAACATTGCCGATATAACTGTTCTTAACTCATTTTGTATTTTATCGTTAAGCAATTCTATATCTTCAGTTCCCAGTTCTATAACTATTTCCTTTTTTCTAAAACGGCACCGTACAGTAGATGGATTAAGACGGTTTATCACAAATTTCTCAATCGCATCAATAAGAGTCAATTGTTCGCTTTCAATACGTATTCCCGTCTCTATGCGGCTTGAAAGACAGGGTGACGCGGGCAGTTCTGCTAGACTTTTAAGATTTAGATAGTTAGCAATAGCGCGTACAGAATCCTTTTCTATTCCTGCTTCTATAAATGGATGACGAACCCCATGACCACGTGCAGCTTCTAAGCCGGGTCGATAATCATTCAGGTCGTCAAGATTAGTACCCGAAAAAATGACTCTTTCAGTATGATTGGAAATTGCCCTGTAGAGATTAAGTTTACAGTAATAACATCGATTTACGGGGTTTTCTCTATAGTTAGGGTCTTCAAATTCACCTGCATTAATTTCGTATAACTGCCAGTTTTCTTTGTGAGCAAAAGTTCGCACACGCTCAGTAGCATCATTCGGCACTGCTGGAGAGAGTGCGTGGAAAACCTGAAATTTTTGTTCAGCCAGTCTACCTGCAAAAGTTGCTAGGGTCATGCTGTCAACCCCACCACTTACCGCTATAGCTGAGGGTGGAGACTCGTTCAAAACATCTGTAAGTTCAGAAATAGCCGTTTCAATCATTTTCTTCTTTCGATTTAATTGCAGAATCTTCTAAGGTTCGTTTATGGATAGTTCTGGAACTGTGATTGCTGTCAGATGTTCCTATTTGGCTTATTTCTGCTTTTGCAGTGATGGCTCCTGATGGGCGTTGAACAACTTTCACTCCTATCCCTTGATTACTATCAATGTGGGTACGTTTAAGTAAAGTACGGTTACTCAATTCCCATCTTAAACCTAGAGTTGTGGTCTGATTAAAGCATTGAGCGATCAATTCATCTAAAACATTGGGTTTTGCAAGAATTTGTATTTGAGTTGTCAGCCGTCCTTTTTTACCTAACGCTGGAATTTGAATTACGTCCAGAACTCCTTCAGATACTCTGAGGTTGTCTAATCCTATGGCCAAGTCTTCAGGATTCTGATCATCGATTTCAAAGTGCAGGACCGCTATATAATCCTTATCAGGTATTGGCGAGTGATCCTTAAATTCTAAAATCCGTAAAATATTACTGATGCCTTCAAACTCATTTTTTCCAAATCCAATTCCATTCACTCCAAGCATTTGAGATTTTTGTGGCCCAATATCTGGTTTTAAGTGAGCAATAATTGCAGCACCGGTTGGAGTGATCCGCTCACCTAAACGCCCATCATTGTGAAAGTTAAATCCTTTCAGTAATTCCACTACTGCGGGTACTGGTACAGGCAAAGTACCATGTTCGCATTGAATCAAACCAGATCCCATGGGGATCGATGACAGAGACCAGCGTACATTTCCTACGTACTCAATAAGATAAGCAGCTCCCACTATATCAGCAATTGAATCCCAGCCACCAATTTCATGAAATGTTACATCTTCGTGGCAAACATCGTGTACAATTCCCTCAGCGACGGCAAGGCATTTTAGTATTTCAATAGCTCTAACAATAATATTATTTTGTAGTTTAGAATTATTTAATTGATCGCAAATAGTACGAAAAGATGTCTTCTTATATAAGGACTTGTCATCAGGTGTCGCTACCTCGAATCTGGTGCCTCTAAAGCTATGATCCGTATGGGAATTTACCTCTAACTTGACGCTTTCGGGTATACCGGCTCTTCGGATAGTAGTTAAACTTTCTGTTATCGCTTCTGGATAGGCGTCGAGCATTGCTCCCACAAACATGTCCCCTGCCACCCCTCCAATGGCATCAATATGAATTCGTCGAGATATATTAAACTCTGACATTAATGATCCTAATTAAAAACTTTATAAGAAAGAAAATAGAAGAGGCTGATCATTCTAAATACTAGCTAAATAAAAATATAGTTTGTCCACCTGATATTTCACTTTTTGCTAACTTTGTGCATTTAACTATGGAGCACTGTTGGGCCAACGTGACATAAGGGTATTTGACGGAAGAGACATATCTTTAACCTTTTGAGCAGTTTCCACACCTGCAACCGGTAGGTCGTCAGGTTTAAGCTTGCCAATTTGAACAAGTACTGACGCTTGATCCCAGTATATATGTTCGTTATAGAGCTTATCACCACGAAAGTTTACTATAGCAATTAATGGAATTTCGACATTTTTTCCTGTAGGAGAAATCCCGGGTAACATCCAATCAATTTCCTCATCGTGGGTAAAACAGAATATCATTTCGTCGACTATTCTATCAGCCCCCACTGTTCTTGAAATGGGTATTAAGTGAGTATCTTTAGGCAATTTTGGTATAAAATGATTCTTATAAAAACGTCTTAATTCCTCAAATCCAGTGCCTCCTGTCATCGTAGGTATGTGATTTACATATGGCTCTTCGACCATAGTACCTAATGTGTCTTCTGTATTCCGAGTTCCAAATTCAAATTTAATGTGATTTTCCCAGAGTGCTTCTAAATCAAATTTGGGTCCAATTACTTTATGCAAAATAGTAATAGTTCGGGAATGTGACATCATAGCTGCTGGTCGATTATAGCTAATATTATTCTTCGTATCGTAGTAGAAGGATTTTTCTACATTTGGATAGAGATAAATATCAGCATTATCTCGGTTTTTAAAATGGTCTTTGATCTTGGTAACAAGATCGTCTGTGAGCTCTTTATCGAATTCCGCAAAGTGCATTTGGATGGGGCAAGAGATATCGTCAGCCTTATCTAAAAGTGATGCAATATCTGGTGCATTAAAAGAAACGCAAACATCAATGTCATAGTGTGCCGCAGTGAGGTAGCTCATTGTGCCACCAGATCCAAAACCTATGGCTGCTGTCATACCGGAAAATTCAGCCATGTGGCGCAAGTATGAAAGAATAGCGCCAATATTCTTGATGCCTTGATCAGTATCAAAAGCACTTTGTGCTTTTTTGTTTTGGATTGCTATAAATTCACTAGTGTGTGTAGTTTTAGTTTGGGTGTTATGTTGGAATAATGCAGGTGCAACTACAACATATCCTTCTTCAGAAAAAAGGTCTGCAATTTTATAAAAATAATCGTTATTAAAATCTAAATCAGGCAGAAGTAATAAACCAGGGCCATGTGAATTTTCTGGGATAGACACGTAAACGTCGATTAGATTCTTGTCGTTGGTGTCAATTTTGATTAGTGTTCCACTCATTAAATTACTCCACACCAGCGTGGTTAATAGTTTCTTTGGCTTACCTTTGGATCACATCCAGGCTCCGCCCGCCATTGCAATAGATTGTCCTGTAATCGACTCCGATCCGGGTAAACATAGCCACCCTACTGTGGCTGCAACTTCTTCTGTTCCGATAATACGATTTTGAGGATTAGTTTTTGCAAGTTCATTTGTGGCATCCTCTTGGGACATGCCTGTTACTTTTACAATATTCTCTACTCCCCGATCGACCATTCCAGTATCCACATATGCGGGGCAGACAGCATTTACTGTTATACCAGTTTTCACTAATTCAAGTGCTAGGGCACGTGTTAATCCCAATACGGCATGTTTGGAAGCACAATAGGCTGAAATGTATGGTTGACCGGTAAGACCCGCTAGGCTTGAAATATTTATTATTCGGCCCCAATTATTTTCTTTCATAGATTTCAAGACTTGTTGCGTGCAGATATGTGTGCCTATTACGTTAACTTCAAGTATGCGTCGCAACATATCTGACGAGGTCTTTTGGTAGGTGGCAGTTTCAGCTATGCCAGAATTATTTATAAGAATATCGATTGTCCCTAGGTTTGTTGCCGCATCGGCAAATACGTCTATTACAGCGGTTTCGTCTGTGACATCAAGTTGGTAAATTTCAACTTGTTTAATGTTAGGTTTATTTAGTAGTTCATCTCGTAACTTGTTCAATTTAGACAGGTTTCTTCCTACGAGTGTTAGTTTTGCACCATTTGATGATAAAATTTTAGCGATCGCGCCACCAATTCCGTGTCCACCACCCGTTACAAGTGCATGTTTTTCTTCAAGCGCTGTTTCCGTACTCATTTTCTTTCCGTTAAGTTGTGGTGGAAGAATTGCTTAGGTATAAAATTAACAACACCAGTCAAACTCTCTTTGCATTAAGACTCGCTTTTAGATAAATCATACCTGCGCAGAGCCATATTAAGTAAAAAGTATAGCTGCTCGCCAAATCCTGCGTTAAGTTTCAGATAAAACCTGAGTGATAACCGTTAAATTTCTAATCATTATTAAAATATAGTCTCTGCTGAGTTCGCCCTTGGTCTATTTCACTCACTGGAAGATAATTCTTCCGGAGCATGTTTAGCTATCCAATTTTCTTCGAATCCATAATCCTCAGTTGCTTTTTTTCTGCTAATATATCCCTCTAAAACATCCTCTACTACTGCTTTTGGATCTCGGTGTGATGGGTTTCCAAAGCCTCCTCCGCCAGGTGCTTTAACAGAGACACGCTCGTGAGGTTTGATAGGTACGTTTGAGTATTTGCTAGAGGAAACCTTGCCAAATGCTTCTTTTATAGTTTTCCAATCATTTCCTCCCTTAGGCTGAAAAAGAGTTGCTCCGGGAGCCGCACTTTTTCCTTTCTTGAGACCCCAGGAAGTTCTCAAATGCTTATTTGTCATTTGGCTGATCATAACGTCTCCAGTACATAGCATAGTCTTAGAAATGCTTAATCCACCTCTATACTCACCGGCACCGCCTGAGTCTGGTCTGAGAGCATATTCTTCAACAATCCATGGAAACCTCGTTTCAAAAACTTCAGTAGGCGTATTAGCGCAGTTACCGTTTATTGAGTCTGTCGCATCGTTCCCATCAGCAAATTGTCTGCCACCATATCCGACATACGTAAAATCAAATGCTCCGAAGGGTTCGTCATTTTCTTCGTCATGACCCCCAAATACAAAACAGCCATGGGTGGTTCCCTCGGATGCCATAACTCTATGAGGTGCGCATTCCGACATGGCACCAAAAATACATGCAACAATTAAAGGGTGTGTTTCAGTATTTCCACCTACTTCGGAGCCTGGGTAGTTAACATTCATTACGGTTCCTGCCGGAGATATTACCCGGATAGGTCTAAAGCAACCCGAGTTCTTTGGTATGGTTTGGTCGGTGAGGTGCAGCATAGCATTGTATGAGGCAGACCAAGCAACTCCGAGCGTAGCATTTATAGGCCCCTTAGCCTGGGGAGAAGAGCCCGTGTAATCTATAACTACTTCGTCACCTTGAACGTTTACTGCAACTCTTATCCAGTATTCTTTGTTTTCTATGCCATCATCTTCCAAACAATCTTCAAAGGTATATCGTCCGTCCGGAAAGGAAGCAATTTCTGCTCTCATGCGAGATTCAGAATAGTTCATTAAATCCTTAACAGTGCGACGGAAAGTATCTTTTCCATACTTGTTAATCAATTCAACCATACGCTTTTCACCCATATCCACAGCACTAATTAGGGCTCGGAGATCACCATAATTACCTCGAGGCGTACGAACGTTGGCTAATAGTAGTTTCCAGACCTCAGGAACATCTATACCTTGTCTCACCAGTTTAACGGGAGGAACCCGGAGACCTTCATGAAAAATTTCGGTTGCTTCACCCGGAAACCCTCCCGGAACCATGCCACCTACTTCAACAAAATGACCGATCGAAACAGCAAAACCCATCAGTTCACCATCAACAAAAATAGGTTTGAACATAGTATGTTCCGGGGTATGAAGCCCGCCTCTATAGGGATCGTTGTGTACAATAACATCACCGGGGTCAATCTCGGTAATTTCCTGAACCATTGAACTTACTAATAAAGGTACTCCCCCAATTTGGGCTGGGCAAAATTCAGCTACAGAAATCATTTGACCTTCTGGATTTGCCAATGCGCAGGTAAAATCTTCTGCTTCGCTGAAAATTGTCGAATAAGCTGTCTTTTGTACGTTGACACCCATTTCGCGACAGATCGCTACCATGGCAGAGTCAATAATGTTCATAGTGACCATATCCATTAGCTTAATCTCCTTTAACTACGTTTTTACTACCTGTTTGCAATCTCTCCAAGCAGCAGATTTCCATAATTGTCTACACGTATCGGTTGGTCTGGCCGAACAATGGTAACTGAAGCTGGTTCTTCAATTACTGCTGGCCCGATTATAGTATGGCCACTTAGCATTGCCCCCCTATCGAAAACCTTACTTATATGTTTTCCGTCATCAAATATTACCGATCTGGTGGCAATAGGTTCTGGGGAACCTACAGCTTTCTCAATTTCTGGTAGCTCTAATCTTTCCGACGCAGAAATAGCCGTAACTTTTATGCTTATTAACTCAATAGTCTCCCCTGGAATGTCGAAGTTATAACGGTTTTTATGCGCTTGGTGAAAATTAAGCCAAATAGAAGAAATTGTTGAATCATCAAATATTTGGAAATCAATGGGAACTTCTAACTCGTGATTTTGGCCAAAATAGCGCATCTCGAGGAAACGGAATATTTCAATGTGACTTGTATATCCCTGCTTTGTTAGAGCATCAGTTGACTCTTCGACTAAGTCCTCCATTACTTTGTTGGCATGATCATGTCGAAATGCCTTAGATGTCATTGGAGCGGTACGTTCCACATCAATTCTTGCATCAGTGGTGGTAAACCCGAATGCTGAAAATTGACCAGGATAATTAGGAACGATTCCTGAGGCTATATTAGCGAGAGGCATAAGATCAGATATATGTACTGGCCCAGCCCCCCCAAAAGCGAGCAGTGTGAAATCTCTTGGGTCTAAGCCTCTTTCCGTAAGGACTGATCGCAAAGCTCCAATCATGTTATTATTAGCAATCTGGATTATTCCCAACGCAGTTTCTTCCGCTGTTTTGGAAATTTTTTTAGCGATATTATTGATAGCATTTGTGGCAGATGATGGATCAAGGGCCATTTCACCACCTAAAAAGTTTTTAGGATTAATACGACCTAGAACTAAATTGGCATCTGTTACAGTTGCTGCGTTTCCACCTTGCCCATAGCACGCGGGCCCTGGGGATGCTCCTGCACTTTCAGGCCCCACACGGAGCATGCCTCCTTTATCAATCCATGCCAATGATCCCCCGCCGGCACCCATCGTGCGAATATCTATCATTGGAATCTGAATTGGGACACCAAACTCAATTTCAAAACTAGTTGTGAAACTCTCTCGCCCATTTACCACGGTGGAAACGTCCGTTGAAGTTCCACCCATATCAAGCGTGACAAGGTGATCAACCCCGGCAAGGTTCGCAATCTGTTTCGCCCCGACAACTCCGCCAGTTGGTCCGGAGAGTGTTAGTTGGATAGGTGTTTCGGATGCTGCATCTATAGTCATTTCTCCGCCGTTGGACTTAATCACGGCGATACGCTTATTGACTCCCTGCTTTGAAAAACGTTCCTTCAAGCTCTGTAAATGACCACCCACAAGTGGTTTGATATATGCATCAGCGATGGTAGTTGAAGAACGTTCATGTTCTTTCCATTTAGGTAAAACGTCATAAGAAATTGAAATTGGCTTGTTTGGGCAGAGTTCCTGAAAAATTTCTTGTACTTTCCTTTCGTGTACAGGCGTAACATATGAAAATAGGAGGCAAACTGCGATGGAGTCTATTTTATCATCAGAAGCAATTTGGGTGGCTAAATCACGCACACCTGCAACGTCGAGAGGAATATATTCCTTTCCTCTAGAGGTGATACGACCTGTGACCTCAAAAGAATGGCGTCGTTTCATGAGGGGCTTGGCCTTAATCCAAGTTATATCATAATGACTCTGCCGTTTGCCCCGTTGTATAAAGGGAACATCTCTAAATCCACTGGTTGCAATATATGCGACTCTTGCTCCTTTACGTTCCAATACTGCATTAGTTGCAATGGTTGTGCCAAATCTCAAATGTTCTATTTCTTCGGCAGAGCCGGCATTCTTTAAGCCGTCAACGATGCCCTGACCTGGATCGTCCGGAGTTGACAAAGTTTTCCAGACTGAGAGTTTTTTAGTTTGTCTATCGTAGGAAACAAAATCTGTAAATGTTCCACCAACATCTATGCTTACATCTTTGCCCAAGGAACACCTCTTTAAAATA
>Ga0310344_10001262_pt1 | contig 19381 bp, 17 predicted proteins | sample HC15DNA20200_MG_FD_203801 | JGI IMG/M metagenome (GOLD analysis project Ga0310344, IMG submission 203801) | Marine microbial communities from station ALOHA, North Pacific Subtropical Gyre - HC15-DNA-20-200_MG | ecosystem: Environmental > Aquatic > Marine > Oceanic | place: Pacific Ocean: North... | reverse complement strand
TGCAGTACGCCGCAATCGTCGAGTTCGACAGTGTCAAGGCCGCCATCGACTTCTGGAACGACCCACAATACGCGGCCACGCGCGCTCTCATGGGGCCCTTGGACGATGAAAGTGCTGTCGTCGACCGGCGTGTCTGCTGTATCGAAGCTGAACCGTTGACGGTGTCCCCAGGGCAGGGCTTCTGGTTGAACCATGTGCAGGAGATCATCGACGACTCGGCGTTCTTCTCCTACGCCGAGGCTAGCCTGCCCCATTTCACATGCGCAGGCTTCGGGCCAGTCGTACACCAGCATACGGGTGAACAGAAGATCCAACTCGCCGCAGCGCTCGGCTTCGACAGCATCGGAACGGCAACGACAATCTATGCCACCCCCGAATATCGGGCTGCGTTGGCAGCGGGGAATATGGAAAGCGGCGAGAGCCACGTGGTGAACCGCACCATCTGCGCCATCGAAGTACCCGCATAGGCAACAAACAGGCTGTGAAAACGGCCCGAACGCGAGCCACACCCTTAATCAGCGTCGAATTGACTTCGATACTAATTAGGGGAATGGTAGAAGGTACGTTTCTGACTTAATCATAGGAGCACAAGTCATGTCTCTATCTGATCAACTGGTACTTGAAGATCAAGTCAATTCTTTCGAGTTGAAGATCACATCGATGACCAGCACCAAAGATGGCGTACAGGTTAACGCTACTGGCACCGTCGAACGCTATGGCAAGGTCTTTCTCACGTACAACTTTACGAACAATCCCGCCCAGGATGACACCGGATCATTCATCGGATTCGGCTGGGGCATCACGGCGGACGGCACCAGAAACCAGGGGGAGCGCCGCGGTGTATTCACTAGCGACGGCCTTGTGGGCACTGTCTATTCGCTCGACGATGTTACTGACGGCTACCCCAACTTCTGCATCGAAAAGTGGGATCTGATGAACGAGACCATCACAATGGAGTTCTCTCGGATCCAGAAGCGTTAACTTACCTTCTCATACACTCTTCTCTCTAAGGACGCTACGTCATGGCCAAGGCTCTCATCGTTACCTCGCTCACTTTCGCAGCACTCCTGCTCTGTGGTGGACAGTCTGTGGCGCAAACAACCCCAGAAGCATTTGACCAACTAAAGAAACTCGAGGGAGAGTGGACGGGCACTCTGCGACTTACGCCAGGTGAACATCTCGAACGGCTTGGCCTTAGTGCCGAACAGTCCCTTACCCTGAATTACAGCGTGCGCTCAGGCGGGACTTCCCTTCTTGAGGAGAGCTCTGCCGACGGCATCGAGATGGTGACCGTCTACAATGCGCAAGGGAACAGTCTTCTGTCCACACACTATTGTGTTCTGGCAAATCGACCGGTCGGAACCCTAGACGCGTCCGTGAACGGGGTGCTCTCGTTCACGACAGATGCGGATCGGAGCGGCTTAGAGAAAGGTAGGGACGAGTACGTCAGTTCTTGGCGTATAAATCTGGAGCCTGGCAATCCGAACCAGTTCACTTACGCGTACACCGTGACGAAGCCAGACGGGAGTCAATGGTCGGCACGGTCCGTTGTATCGAGGGCGAACTAAAGAGCGTTCGTCTTCACACGAAAGCAGGCTCACGGCTGCCTCCGCGGGCTGTCATTGTTCTTACAGGACAATGACAGCCCGCGCACGTTCGAGCTAACGTGACCTCCTCCTCGGTGAACACCATCCCGGTCGCCGGGGCGTGTAGAACCGGGCGCGCCAACTACAGGGGCGGCGGCGAGAACCCACCCAGCGCTGCCTCGAGCTCGAGCGCCACCGCCAGCGCGACATCTTCCCGCGCCGGCGCCGTTACGACCTGCACGCCGATCGGCAGCCCCTCAGGCGAGGCGCCGCCGCGCACCACGACACCGGGCCAGCCAGTGGCGTTGTACGTCAACGTGTAGCTGTAGTCCGGCAGGTCGGTGGCGCCGTGAGGCACGGCCGGTTTCGCATTCACAGGGCAAAGGATCACGTCGTGATCGTCGAGATAGCGGTGCATCCGGCTGCGCAAGTCGTACCAGTCGTCGAACATCCGATCTAGCTCGACGGCCGGCAACCCATCTCCGGTGGTCGGGATCGAGGCCTCATCGGTGCCAGCATCCCGGAGCAGCCGCCGCACGGCAGCCCGGCCGTCGGCACCGAACACCCCGAACCCGATGGCGAACGAGTCCTCGATACCATCCGGTCGCGACTCGTCTACCTGGGCGCCGAGCGCCTCCAGCGTCTCGGCCGCGGCCCGCACCACAGTCTGGGTCTCAGCAGTCGGGGTACGGATGCCGTTATCGACGTGGAAGCCAACCCGGAGCGCCCCGACGTCGACCGCGGCCGGATCGCCTAGCGGCATCGGCACGATCGCCGGGTCGATATTGTCAGGCCCTGCCAGAATTGGCAGCAGTAGCACCAGGTCATCGACCCTGCGGCCGAACGGCCCGATCTGCTGAAAGCTGTCGTGGGTGCCGCCATACGGGAAGATGTGGCCCGTGCGTGGCACCCGGCCGTGCGTCGGCTTGATGCCGGCGATGCCGTTGAAGTGGGCCGGCAGCCGGATACTGCCGCCGTAGTCGCTCCCGATATCAAACGCCGCGCCGCCGCAGGCCACGATTGCCGCCGCGCCGCCGCTGCTCCCCCCGCTGGTGCGGCTCTGGTCCCACGGGTTGCTAGTTCGCCCGTACACCAGGTTGTCGGTCTCGAAGGATAGCGTTAGCTCGGGGGTGTTCGTCTTGCCCAGAAGAATCGCCCCGGCCGCCCTCGCGCGCGCCACGACCGTAGCGTCGCGGCCCGGCACAAAGCTGGCACGCCCCTGTGACCCACCAGTGGTCACGAGGTCCACGGTATCAAGCGAGTCTTTGATGGTCATCGGCACGCCGTGGAGCGGTCCCAGCGGCTCACCGGCCGCCACGGCCAAGTCGGCCTCTCGCGCCTCGTCGCGCGCCGCGTCTGCCCTGAGCTGGACCACCGCGTTAAGCGCTGGGTTCACTGCGTCGATCCGGGCCAAACAGTTGTCGACCACCTCCGCCGACGTCACCCGTCCGGCACTGATCGCCCCGGCCAGACTCCGAACGGACGAGTAGTGGAGGGGGTCGGCGAGTGTTAGCACGTCGGCCTCCCGCCCACGCACCTCGACCGCCGATGGAACCGGTCGGCACCCGACGGCCGCCACCGCGGCCGCCGCGCCACCGGCCAGCTCCAGCAGCTCACGCCGGCTGACTGAGGGACTCGTCATCGGTGTTCCTCCGGGTTACGGTAGGCGGGCTGACACAGCCCGTGTCACTTAGATCTACCCCAAGAAATCTCTCGCCTTCGCTACTTGACTGTTCGTCGGAACTCGATAGCTTCCTGCATGATCGCCGCGGTCTGGTCGATCGGGTGAATCGCACGAACCGAGAATCTCAACCACGGCGTCCACGGCGCAGTGACCCGCGCGAGATCGTCCGGGTTGTCCGTCTCAGCGATGGCGAAGCCCCCATTGCTGTCACCAAAACCAGACCACTCGGCAAGTTCAATTGGCGGTGTCCACGCCGCGAACGTTGCCAGGGTCTTCGCTTGCTCCTCGTCAGAGGTTGATTCGGTCCATTCCCACTGAATCAGAAATCGCATCGCGTTTCCTCCTGTATGTGCATGGCCCAACCTAGTCGGATGTCGAACTCATGCAATTTATCGCATCGACGTAAGCTACTAGAGTTCATTGAACGCGTTCAGAACGACGTGAATCACGTCGGGTTCATCCGCCACCACCCGAAACATCAAGAAGCGGTCACCGTCAGGAAAGAGGTCGTAGATACGCTGCCCGAATCGCTGGAGGGCATATTCGCCATCGCCGAGCTGCGCCGGCGAACCCACCGTCAGCGTCGGATCGACGGTCACCTGGGCGCTCATCAGGGCACCAGTGGTAAGCGTCCGGTAGTACAGTTCCTGCCCGTCCGGAGACCACACCGGATGTTGACCGCCCTCACTGGAGACCTGGGTCTTGAGACCAAGACCAGGAAAGGGCTCGATGAACACCTCGGACACTCCCGTTTCATTCGAGACATACGCGATCCACCGCCCATCGGGCGATACACGTCCAGCCTTCTCCAGGTTTAGCGAGTCCAAGAGCGGCGACCAGGCGCCGGATCCATCGTTCTCGAGCACCCCGATGTTGTACGACTCTCCCGGCATGTGATACGTGAACACGAGTCGTCCGCCGCCCGGCGTCCATGACTCGGGCACAAGGTAAGGGAGCGCGCCAGGTATCTCGACCAACAGTTGTGGATCTCCAGAAGCGTCGACGGGTTGCTGATACAGGCCCCACTCACCGGTTCGGTCAGACGCGAACACCACCCCAGAACCATTGATGTTCCAGAAGGCGTTCATATCAAATCCAGGGTGCGTCGTGAGCCGGCTGACTGTCCCGCTGGTCGCGTCTGCAATCCAGACGTCCAGATCTTCAACAGTCGCTATGGTCAGCGCCACATTGCGACCATCAGGAGCAATACTTGCGCCCGCGACATCGTTCGCAGCGATCGGTAAAACCGTCTCGATGCCTTCCCGGTCGACCGACAAGGCACTCTTCTCTGCGATTGGACTAGTCACCCTCCCCGGCACATAGACAAGAGAGCCATTCAGTGACGTCGCATAGTGAGCTCCTGCAGACGTCTGCATCACTCCTGAAACGATCTCTCTTGGATCGCCTGTAACGTCGAGGGTCTCCCTGTCAAAAGGCGCCACAAAGAGCCCTCCCCCACGGGCGTACAGCAGATGTCCTGAAGATAGCCAACGCGGATAGAAGCCGCCGTCGGCCACGACGCGGCGCTCACCGGTGGACAATCTCTGCGCCACGATCTGTCCGGCATCGAAATTCACCCCGTCCCGTGCAACCGAGAACAGCATCACATCGCCGCCGGGAAGAAAAGCTGGGAAATCATGATCGGCGGCCGGATTCTGACGCTCGGTCAGCGGTTCCGGACTACCTCCTTGCGCAGACACCTGAAATAGCGCCGTAGGTCCAGTTATCCCGAACACAATCGTGTCATCGTCCGTCCATGCCCCGTCCAGACCGTTCGTTACTTGGCATACGGTCAAGGGAGCACCTCCGGAGAGTGCAACCTTCCGTATCTCCGTCTCCGTAAAGAAACCGACCCACTGTCCATCTGGTGAGAAAAACGGCGCTGACGCGTTCTCGGTGCCAGGGATGGCTTCGGCCGTTGCTTGATCTAATTGCCTGAGATACAGGCGATCGTTTGCGCTGTACACCAACTGTTGTCCATCAGGAGACAGCGCAACCGCGCGCGCACTTCGAGGAAACGTCATTCGACCTGCCGGTGCCTCGACAAAGCGAGTGCTCACGAGGTCGGGAGGTGAACCATCTAGCGCCATGAGCGCGAGAAGAAGCCCCGCACTCGACAGTGCGAACGCACCGCTGAGCCATGCGATAGGACTTTTCCACACGGGTGCTTCCGAGCCCGCTGCTGTAGCGGCCGGTGGTGCCGCTGACGTCTCGAACGCACCGCGCATCGCCAGTCGGACGTCGCCGACATCCCGAACCCGTTCTCGAGGATCCTTCTGCAGGCATTGCCTGATAACCGTGTCAAGCGTCGCGGGAAGATCCCCTGGTAACCGGTCCCAATCCGGCTCCCTCATCATCACCGCGGCGACCGTCTCCGACGCGGTCTCACCCTCGAACACGCGCCGTCCGGTCAGCATCTCCAGAAGCACGACGCCAAACGCCCAGACATCGGCACGCTTGTCGACGGGCTGACCTTTCGCTTGTTCTGGAGCCATGTAGGCAGGTGTGCCAATCACCATACCCATCTGCGTCGCACCAGTAAGCGACATGGTGGCCTGCTCAGAGGCCTCGGTGGAACCTGTCTCCGCCGCAATTGCCTTCGCAAGACCGAAATCCAGCACCTTGACCGTGCCGTCCGGCCGCACCTTCACGTTCGCCGGCTTCAGATCACGATGGACAATTCCTTGTTCGTGCGCAGCTTCGAGCGCATTGGCAATCTGTTCTGCGATAGCCGTCGCGTCATCGACCGACAGCGGCCCGTCGCCAATTCGATCGGCGAGCGTCTGACCTTCAATTAACTCAAGGACTAGCGCCTCGGCCTCACCCGTGGACTCCAGTCCATAAATGCTGCCGATGTTCGGATGGTTCAACGACGCGAGTACCTTAGCTTCGCGGCGAAATCTGGTCAGACGATCCGGGTCCGTCGTAAAGCCTTCAGACAGTAATTTGAGAGCCACCTCGCGATCGAGGGTTGTGTCGTGGGCGCGATACACCGTTCCCATGCCACCCTCACCGAGTTTCGCGGTGACCTGGTAGGCTCCGACGCGCGTCCCGATCTCAAGAGGCATGTGTTTCGGAACAATCTCCGGGCCGGCTGAGCAAATGGGTGACCCACATGGGCCTTCCCGAGTTTTCCCCAGCGCAGATCAGCCCGCGGAGAAAGTCATGAATGAGTGTCAGATCTTGTATCACAAGAACCGCCTCCTTGAAGTCAGAGAACACGAAAGGTAGCAGTGACGCGCTTGCGCCCGCGTGGCGGTTCCCCTAAGCTCCGAGCTTCTGTAACCGGCACACTGGCCGGTCTCACCACACAAGAAGGACAATTGCATATGGCAACCTATCTACTCGAGATTTCCTACACTGCCGAATCCATCGCCGCCCAGATCAAGAAGCCGCAAGATCGCCTGAAGACAGCTGCGGTGCCAGTCCTCGAGGCCGCAGGCGGCAAGTTAATCGGCGGGGGCTTCTCGTTCGGCGACCCCCACGCGGTGATGTTATTCGAAGCACCCAATGACCAGACTGCGGCCGCGGTGACGCAAGTGACAACAGCAGGCGGTGCCATAAAGGCGTCAAGGACGACCAAGCTGCTCTCAGGCAGCCAGTGGACCTCGGCACTGAGAAAGGCCGGCAAGATCGCCGCAGCTTATACGCCGGCGAAGTAGATTCGCCATCGCTCGGAAGAAGGAAGGCCACGGCAGGCGGCCAGGTACTTCTGGGTCCAGACTCCGCACCGTGGAGAATAGGCCGGGGTTAGGGGTTGCGGACGAGGGACCGTCAGTCGCGCGGGGGGCCGTCTGGCCGAGGACCGCGACGGAAGCTGCCTGGACCGCCGCGGAGGCCTCGAGGCCCCCGCTCGCGGCGCCGCATCCGCACGATCTCATTTTCGAAGACAGCAAGCTGGTCCTCGGTCAGGATCTCGGCCAGCGCCGAGCTCATCTGATCCTGCTCCGCCTCGAACCTATCGCGGACCTCTTCGCTGATCGAACGCATGCGGTCGCGGCGGGAGTCAAACAGCAGCCGAAGCTCCGACTCCTGTTCTGACGTCAGGTCGATGTTGCTGGCGATCCGATCGAGCAACCGCTCGGTCATCCGGGTCAACGGCGCGCCACCACCACGTAGTCCACGGCCCACGAACCGGGGCGTCATCGCGTCATCGACCAGCAGCGGCCGTAACGCGAATCCCGCCGCCGCCCCGGCCACGAACACGACCAGCACGAAGAGCCCCGCCCAAAGACGCATGTTCGTGCTGTTCATCGGCATTACTCGTTCACCAACCGGGTCACCGTCGTGCCACGTCGGCGGCGGTCAACACGGTTTCAAGCAGCAGATCATCGCTGACGTCATCCTGCCACAAGACCGAGAACGGGGGCGCGCTCCCGGTTTCCTCGGCGGCCCACTCGCTGACCAGATCCGCGAACTCGATCGGCTCGGCCGCCTCGGTCGGGCCGAACCCGAAGGCTGCCACCACAACCAGTACTGCCGCCACCGGCGCCAACCTGAACGTCCAGACCTGCCAGTTCACCAGGTCGAGCCATGCCGGTTCCGACTCCAAACGAGCCATGATCCTGGTGGTGAACCCAAGCGGAGCAGCTCGATCCGGCCGCCCGGCAAGGACGTCCGCCACCTCACGCTGCGCCGCTAGCTCATGGCGACAGGCGTCGCAGGTCTCGAGATGCGCGTCGAGCCGGACGCCCTCGTCACCGTCGAGCCAGCCTTCCATCCGACGCAGAACCAGCGCGGCGGCCTCGTCACACGACGTGGTGGGCACGGTATTCATCGGCTCGCTCCTGGTGCGGCGCGCAACGGCGCCAGCAGGCTCCTGAGTCGTTGTCTGCCTCGAAAGATCCGCGACTCCACGGTGCCGATCGGCGCGTCGATCACCACGGCAATCTCCTTGTAGTCGAGCCCTTCCACGTCCCGCAGGACAACCGCCTCTCGCAATGTGTCCGGCAACGCCGAGAGCGCTCGGTCGATCGCGTCTCGGGTGACGAGCGCCGACTCGGCGTCGGGTCCGCCCGCGGGCACGTCCAACGCGCCCATCGACCGATCCTCATCGTCGAGGCTCTGGTCGCCGATCCGTTCCCGGCGGCTGCGGCGTTCAAGCGCCGTGCGGGCCAAGTTCGTGGCGATGGTGTAAAGCCACGTCTTGAACGAGCTGTCCCCTCTAAACCGGTGCAGGGCCCGGTGCGCTCGGATGAACGTCTCCTGCGCGACATCCTCCGCCTCGCCGGAATCGCGGAGAATGGCCGTAGCGTAGTTGACGACTCGCGTCTGATACTGCCAGACGAGCTGCTCGAACGCGACCAGATCGCCCCCGGCGGCTCGCCCAACCACCTCGGCATCCGGATCCACCTCACGGCGACGGGACGAAGCCCGGGTAGGTTCGGCAACCACGGCCTGAGGGGCGGCAGCGTGGTCAGCGGACATATCCGGTGTCCCGGCGCCAACCAGCGCTGGCGATTGGATGACGGCAGTGTAGGCGACGACGCTGAAGACCACAACACTTCCTGCTCACGGTGTCCTGAAGGTCTACCGGATTCCCGCCCCAGTCTCTATGAATATCGACCAGCCTGAGGAGTCAGATATTCCGCCCGAACAGACGGCTCCCAGATTAATCCACGCAACACATTTAAATTGAGATGTTTACAAGATATTCTCTTCCTAGATCTTCCGAAACAGGACCACCCCGTCAATGAACGCGACAGGCACGGTCAAAGTGTTAAGCGCCTAAGGCGACCACGGTCACGACCTGCTGCGTCGCCTCGGACAGATCGAAGGCGCTGGCCGTTCGGGGCTCCCCTCCAGGCGGTGCCCACCAGAGGCAGCCACCACAGGAGACGTTTCGAGCGAAAAAGAAAAGCGCCGCCCCCAATTCAGGAGGCGGCGCTCTCACACTTTGCCAATACCGTCAAGGACGCTACGAGCCGACCTGCACCTCAATCAGGGCCGAGGTCCAACAGCACTGGAAACCGCTGCCTCCTTCGCCGGTCGCATCGAGCGCCTCGGCCCGCAACCAGTAGGTGCCCGGGGTATCGAACGTTGCAGTGGTCACCACGTTTTGCAGATCCGTCGACTCGAGCCGATAGCGCGACTCATCGAACACCGCCACCCCGGGTCCACGCACGACGTGCCAGCGCAGTTCCATCGGCGCCCGGCGGCGACGCCGATTCTCACGCACGTGGGTGTCCGGGGTCACGTCAGACAGCCATAGGCTCAACTCAGTAGGGGCGCCCGCCGACGCCGTCATCGAATGCGCGATACCAATGGGCGGCCCGGTCACCCCGGTCCCCGACTGCGAGAACCGGATGGTCGGCGGTTCGTTGTTGTTGGCGGCGTCTTTAAGCGGTTCGACAAAGTAGGACGGATCGAGGTGGAACGGAATCGTGACCGGCTGGTCGTTGCCGGCCAGGGTCCAGCTCAGCTCACCGTCGAAATCCTCCGGCACCTGGACGGAGAAGGCACCCCAGGCGCGGCCGATCTCGAAGTACGTCGGCTGCCCGCGGTCCTGCTCGCCCGGCGAGAAGTAGTTCGACTCGCCGATTGACAGATCGACGGCTTGGTCCTGATTCGAATTGAAGTAACCGATCAAGATGGTGGCAGTGCCATCGCCGTTCAGATACCAGCCCTCGAAAGCCGGATAGATAGGCGACCCGAAGTCGGTGAGTGTCTTCGGCACCTGGGCCGAAGCCACCCCACCGACCAGCCAGACCGCGATGGCAGCCGCCACCCCGATCGCGCGTCGTGCCCCTCGATTCACTGTCTAGTTCTCGTCGGTCTGGCGAGCCTCGCGCTCTGCAACGGCGGTGGCGAAGTCGTCGTCATCCATATAGGTCATATTCACCCAGGCGTGACCCATCTCGTCGACCGTGCGGTCGCCGTAGCCGACCCACTGGTTCGGATCCGGATTGGCGCGGTTGGCCGAGGTGTTGTCATACCAGGACTTGACGGCGATCACCGTACCCTTGGGTAGCAGCGGCGCAGCGTCGTCCGCATAGACGTAGTTGTTGTGCCAGTTGAAGTTGAAGTCGCTCACGCGGCTGATGACCTGGGTCTCGCCACTGGGGAGGACGGCGGTCAGCTGCATCCCCTTGCCCCGCAGGTGCATGTGGGGCTGGAAGTTCTCGAGCCGGCCGTTCTGGCGCAGAACGTGGAACCGCTCGGTCGCCGTGATCTGATTCGGCGGAATCGACAGGTTGCCGCTGCCGCCCTCAAGCGAGCTCCAGGCCGAGAGCACCTGGCGGAACTTGGGTGGCGCATCCTTCGGATAAAGATACAGCCCCAGCTCGACGGTATCGGTGACTTCTTCGCCAGCCGACGAGTAGTGGATATCCCACACAATGCTCGAGTCGGCCTTGATCAGCTTGCCGCTGTTCTCGCGCATGATCTCGCCCTGCTTGCCCACAGCCCACTCCATCAGGATGCCAGGGCCCACTTCGGAGGCCGCGCCTAGATCCTCGGGGTCCTCTTCCTGCTGCAGGCGGGCCAGGGCGTGGTGTGTGATCGTGCGCCCGGCAACCGTCGACGGCCGGATCTCGATGGCCCGGATCCAGCGGTCCTCGGTCAGACCAGTCGGCACTTCTGGCTTCCACCAGGCGTCCTGTGCCAGGGCCCGCATGGTGTAAGGCGTCGAGTAGATGACCACGTCCGGTGCGCCGTCGAACCGCTCGGCGAAGTTCCACACGTCGTCATCGGCGAACACGGCCGCGGGCGGCAGGTCTGACGGGTCACCCTGCGGCGCACCACCATCAACCCAGCGCACGATGGTATCGATCTCGTTGCGGGTCAGGGAACGATCGTTATCGAATTCCTGGATACCAACCGCCGGGTCGATGTGCCACGGCGGCATCTGGCGGATCTCGACCCGGTTCTTAATCGAACGCGCCCACGGCCGAGACTCGGCGTAGGTCTGGAGCGACATCGGGGCAATGTAGCCGGGACGGTGACAGTTCTCACACTTCTCCCGGAAAATGGGGGCTACATCACGGCTGTAGGTGGGCTCGGCCTGGGCCAGCGCCACTCCTGGCACCGCCAACATAGCGGCCAGCACCAATCCGGAGGTCACCCATCCAAGTCGTGCGGTCATCTGTTCTTCCTCCTGACATTCGACGGATCTACCAATTGGGAAGCACGTCACCGTGCACGCCCCATAGCACACGTCGATACCGCAAGCGGCACAAAACCTCGGTGCCGATTATACCCAAGGCGCCGCCGGATATCCGACGTGGGACACCTCGGGAGGCGAGTCGTCAAGAGCGGACGGTGACTCAATTCGCGTTGAACGAAATGATCGAAAGTGGCCGGTGGCTGGGCCACCGTCTTTGGCCATAGTCGTACCCGGTCGATGCTTGTAGCGATCCTCGATTAGCGGAATTTTATGTTCTTTAAACGACTCTAAAAACGCGCGATGTCATTCATTTACGCACCCCTAGGCTTTAGATGCCTTCACGAGACTCCGTCGGGGTACCCTGACGGTATGCGTCGAACCCTGCGGCATGAGAACGGACGGACCCCAGACCGATTGGGACAGCAGGCGCAGCCGACGCTCAGCTTCGTGCCGCGCTCTGAACCTGCACCTCACCGGCAGTGGGGTAACAACCTCGACCCGGCCGCGGTTACTCAGTTGGAGAACGCCTGCCAGCTGCCCATCTCCGTCCGTGGAGCGCTGATGCCGGACGCGCATCGGGGCTACGGCCTCCCGATTGGCGGCGTGCTGGCCACCCGCGATGCCGTCATACCCTACGCGGTGGGGGTCGACATTGCCTGCCGGGTAAAGATGACGGTGTTGGACCTCCCCACGAGCACGCTGGACGTCGGTGAGGACCGCCTCATCGGCGCCATCGAACGGGAGACCAGATTCGGGATCGGCGCCTCGTTCAAGCGGAAACGCGACCATGAAGTCATGGATGCCGACTGGGGGTTCACGAAGCTCACCACCAGCTTGCGCGATCGGGCGTGGTCGCAGCTCGGCAGCAGCGGCAGCGGCAACCACTTCGTCGAGTTCGGCATCTTGCTTGTCGAGTCTGACGGGCTCAGTCTGGAGCAGGGCCGCTACCTGGCGCTACTGAGCCACAGCGGAAGCCGGGGCGCCGGCGCCAGGATAGCCAATCACTACAGCAAGCGGGCGATGGCACTCCATCCGGAGTTGCCGCAGGAGCTACGGCATCTGGCCTGGCTCGATCTCGCGAGCGACGACGGCCAGGCCTACTGGACATCAATGGAATTGATGGGGCAATACGCGGCCGCGAACCACGCCTGCATCCATCGTCACATCGCGCGACATCTGGGCACAGAGGTCCGGCTGGACCTTGAGAACCACCACAACTACGCCTGGAAAGAGACCCACGATGGCGCAGAGGTCATCGTGCACCGGAAAGGCGCCATACCGGCCGGAACCGGCGCGCTCGGAATCATTCCCGGTTCGATGGCCAGTTCCACCTACGTGGTCCGGGGCTCGGGCAATGCCGCCTCGATGAACTCGGCGGCCCATGGCGCTGGCCGGGTCATGAGCCGAAGCAAGGCGCGGAAGACACTCGACTGGCGGGACGCGCGGTCCAGGCTGCAGTCGCGTCGCGTGACACTGGTCTCGGCGGGGATCGACGAAGCGCCCGAGGTCTACAAAGACATCGATGGCGTGATGGCGGCTCAGGCCGACCTGGTCGAGCCGCTAGCCCGTTTCGAACCGCGTATCGTGAAGATGGCGCCCTCGGGCGAGCCTCCCGAGGATTAGTGCCGCATTATGTCGGCGCTAGTCATCCGCTCGGCAATCCCCGCGCCTCGCGGTCCAAATCTGCTATCGTCAAGGGTCGTCCTGCCCTCCTGACGTGCAGGACGGGAAGCAACTCACACCCCAGCGATTGGAGAAGGTAATGGCGAGCGAAGGCAAGTGTCCTGTATTGGGCGGGGCTCACAGACATACGGCGGCCGGCACCACGTCGAATCAGCACTGGTGGCCGAACCAGCTGAACCTACGCGTGCTGCACCAGAACTCCTCCCTATCCGACCCGATGGGTGAGAACTTCAACTACGCCGAGGCATTCAAGACGGTCGACCTCGATGCCCTGAAGAAGGACATCGAAGCGGTGATGACCACGTCCCAGGACTGGTGGCCAGCTGACTACGGGCACTACGGTCCGCTCTTCATCCGTATGGCATGGCACAGCGCCGGCACCTACCGTATCCACGATGGTCGCGGCGGTGGCGCGGCTGGCACGCTGCGCTTCGCGCCGCTCAACAGCTGGCCGGACAACGGGAATCTCGACAAGGCGCGGCGCCTGCTGTGGCCGGTCAAACAGAAGTACGGCCGAAAGCTCTCGTGGGCCGACCTGATGATCTTCACGGGCAACTGCGCTCTCGAGTCGATGGGGTTCCAGACCTTTGGGTTTGCCGGAGGCCGTGAAGATGTGTGGGCGCCAGAGGAGGACATCTACTGGGGGCCGGAAACCGGCTGGCTCGATGACGAGCGCTACACGGGTGAACGTGATCTCGAGAAGCCGCTGGGCGCGGTACAGATGGGTCTCATCTATGTCAACCCGGAAGGACCGAACGGCAACCCCGACCCGCTCGCCGCAGCCCGAGACATCCGCGAGACCTTCAGTCGGATGGCGATGAACGACGAGGAGACCGTCGCGCTGATCGCAGGCGGGCACACCTTCGGCAAGGCGCACGGCGCGGCACCGGACAGCCACGTGGGCCCAGAACCCGAAGGCGCCAGCATCGAAGAACAGGGGCTGGGCTGGAAGAACAGCTACGGTTCGGGCAAAGGTGGCGACACCATCACCAGCGGCCTCGAGGGCGCCTGGACGACGCAGCCGGCAAAGTGGGACAACAACTTCTTCGACAACCTATTCGGCTACGAGTGGGAGCTGTTCAAGAGCCCTGCGGGCGCCCAACAGTGGCGGCCCACCGATGCCGCGGCTGCCACCACTGTGACCGATGCGCACGACCCGTCGAAATCACATGCGCCCATCATGCTCACCACGGACCTTGCGCTTCGCATGGACCCGATCTACGGGCCGATCTCGAAGCGATTCCACGAAAACCCGGATGCGTTTGCCGACGCGTTTGCGAGGGCCTGGTACAAGCTGACCCACCGCGACATGGGCCCCATCGCCCGCTGCCTCGGTTCGCTCGTGCCGGCCGAACCGCAGCTCTGGCAGGACCCGGTCCCAGCCGTCGACCACGAACTGGTTGACGACGCAGATGTGGCGGAGCTCAAAAGCAAGATCCTCGCGTCCGGCCTCTCCGTCGGACAGCTGGTCACCACGGCATGGGCGTCGGCCGCCACCTTCCGCGGCACCGACAAACGGGGTGGCGCCAACGGCGCTCGCATCCGTCTCTCGCCGCAGAAGGACTGGGAAGTCAACAACCCGTCCGAGCTCGCCACGGTGCTGAGCACGCTCGAAGGGGTCCAGAGCGCGTTCAACGACGCGCAGAGCAATGGCAAGCGGGTGTCGCTCGCCGACGTGATCGTCGTGGGAGGCGCCGCGGCGATTGAGCAAGCCGCCAAAGCGGCCAGCCAGGATCTGCAGGTGCCGTTCAGCCCAGGCCGGACCGACGCGACGGCGGAGCAAACTGACAAAGAATCGTTCGCCGTGCTCGAACCGACCGCCGATGGGTTCCGGAACTACGTCGGCAACGGCCATCAGCGCTCGACGTCCGAGCTGATGATCGACCGCGCGCACTTCCTGAACCTGACCGCACCCGAGATGACGGTGCTCGTGGGTGGACTGCGGGTGCTGGGCGCCAATGTCAGCGGTTCGGAGGTTGGCGTGTTCACCGATCGTCAGGGCCAGCTGACCAACGACTTCTTCGTGAACCTCCTGGACCTGGGTACCACCTGGCAACCAGGATCCACGAAGGGCCTCTACGAAGCTCGCAACGGTTCGGGCGACGTGAAGTGGACCGGCAGCGAAGTGGATCTCTTGTTCGGCTCGAACTCGCAGCTCAGAGCAATTGCCGAAGTGTATGGGTGTGACGATGGGCAGGAGGCGTTCGTCAGCGACTTCGTCGCCGCCTGGACCAAGGTCATGAACCTGGACCGCTTCGATCTGGCTTAGGGTCAAACCTGCGTCAGGCACTTGGAAGGGCCCTCCGCGCGAGGGCCCTTTCTTTGTGTACGACCATCAAGATACTGACGTATCTGGGGGTCATGAGCTGCAGCCCCTACATGAGCATCCCTAAGTGGGCCAAACGCCGCCGCCCACAAGTCAACGGACAGAAAGTCAAAGAAGCAGAAAACGCGCGGACGGCGCTAAGATCGGCTGAAATATGACCGCTCCTCAAGGAGACTCGAGATGAAGACATCGCGACGAGACATGGTGGCTGCGGCCGGCGGCGGGTTAGCGGCACTGGCCGCACTCGGTGTCACCGAGAACACGAACGCCCAGGGGCAAGCCACGGTCGAGATAAACGCCGACCTCCTTGCGACCTTGCGAGACTGTGTCGACAAGATGGCGATCAAGGAGCTATTCGGACGCTACGCGCACGCCATCGACACTGGCGACTCGGAGGGATGGGCCGCCGTCTTTACCGAAGACGGGCAGTATGAGCTGTTCGGCAACACCACGAAGGGGCGCCCCGCCATCGCGGCCGCTATCACCGGACGGCGCGAGGGCCGGCCTCACTCACAGCACCGGATGGCCAACCACGTCATTAACATCGATGGCGACACGGCGCACTCGGTCTGCGAGTTCTGTGTGATCGCGGAACGTCAGGGCAGAATCGACACGATCACTGCCGGCTTCTACGAAGATGATCTGAAGCGGGTGAATGGGCAGTGGCTCATCGCGCGGCGGCAGATCCAGATCAAGACCGACCCAGCGATTCTCGAGCCGCCCGAGGCATAGCCCGGCTACGTGAGAGTCGGTATTCGGAGCGCGGCACCCGGCTGGCAAAGCGCGAGGCGGGAGCAACCAGGCAGGTTGTGACCGGCACAGCGACAATGCCGGACGGGATACCCCCCGAGAACCTAGGGGACCGGTTCGGCCAAGTACTGCTCGTCGCTGACTGGATCGCCCCACTCCGCGCCACCGCCCTGCACGGCAATCATTACGAGCCCCTCGTCCGGGGCCGCGCCGTGCCAATGCATGACGCCACCAGCAGAATAGATAGGGACGCCAGGAACGAGTTCTCGGAGCGCCCCCCCTTGTTCCTGAAACCGTCCTCTGCCTTCTTCCGGTAACAGGAGCTGCCCCCACCCGTGGCTGTGCCAGTGAGCGCGCGCGCCCGGGACAAGCCGGACCCTCGCCTTCCTCACTTCTTCGCTGTCGACCACCGTAGGTGGCGGACCAGTGAAAAAGTCGGCCAGCGGGTTCCGTTGCGCGGTGGCCATGCCCTCCAGGCCAATCCAGACCACCACCACGACCGCGACGAGTGCGAGCGTCTTTTCACGCATTGGGTGTCTCCACGAGTTGCAGAATCCAGGTGCTGGACCCGACACGGGCTGGGCAGCTCAATCCATCGACCGAATGACCCCGTACATCATCCCGCCGTAAGGGCCATGGTCCCAAGTGCCAGCATAGCGCCCGTCGTAGAAGACGACCCGCGAGCCGAACGCCTCGCCGAGCCCAGGAATGGCGAAGTCCGTGATCGAGACCATCGGTGTGTCACCGGCCCAAACCATCGGCACGACGACTGGCAAGGTAACATCCACGCTTCCGTAGACCACCCGCACGTCAAAACGCCAATCGTCCCCGTCGAGCTTGGTCACTGAGGCGATCTCGTAGAGCTCCGGATTCCCGTCACGGCGCTCCACCCCCTCGATCGTGAAGTGCCCCTCGAGTGCAACGTTTTGCATCCGCTCGGTGAACTCGCGTTCGAGGTCGGTCAACGAGGCAGGATCGGCTGCACGGCCGGTACCCGTTGTCCCTAGGAGCCACCCCACGCCAAGGGCGAGCAATACCACCATGAGACCGCCGACGATCTTGAGTGAACCTTTCATGTCGCCCTCATGATGAACCAGAAACCACCCAAGCAGGGAAGTTTGCTGCACCCTAGTGCTTCACGGTGCGAGAACGCGGTCCCTCCCGCGGCCTCTGGCTGGTCACAGGTCGGGACCACCTCGACTTCGCACAGACCCGTCAGGCGCGTCCGTAAACGGGACACGTACCGTATTCTGTGGGAGCTGTCATGCGGCCCCGCCCTAGCGAGAGCGCCGCCAAGGAGGTTGAAAGGATGCACTCGGGGATCTCGACAACACTACGCAACCTGTTCGTCGGCGCGGCGCTCGCGCTGGGTGTCGGCTCCGCGACAGGTCAACCGACTGGCCCGCTGGAAGCGGCCATCGAGGAGGGCTGGACCCAGCCGCGCACGTCGTGGGGTGCCCCGGATCTACAGGGTATCTGGAACAACACCGCCTGGAACGCCACGCCCCTACAGCGACAAACCGAGGAAGACCTCAGGGAGATCGAACGGCGTCGGGCCGCCTTTGCCCGAAGCGGCGCCCGCGGTCTGGGCTATGACATCGGGGTATGGGGCGAGGGTGTCCGTGGGGGACGCTCGCAGCCGCCGATCGAACTGAGCCACCTCGTGGTAGATCCTGCGGACGGTCGGCTGCCCCCCCTGACCCCGGAGGCCCAGGCACGGCTCAACGCGAGGCGCGAGGCGCGCCGCGGTCTGTCGATGGACGAACCGCGACCGGGCGCGTGGGTCGAGGACGTCACCGTCTGGATGCGCTGCATCTCACGCGGGCTTCCCGACGCGATGTTCCCCAGGCTGTACAACAACAACTACAACATCATGCAAACGCGCGACTACATCGTGATCTACTACGAGATGATCCACGATGCGCGCATCATTCCACTGGACGGGCGACCGGGACTTCCCGAGGATTTTCGGCAATGGAACGGCGACGCCCGAGCCCACTGGGACGGCGACACCCTTGTGATCGAGACGGCTCGGTTCGTCGGCCAGGAGTTCAACCTCATTCCACATGGCGGCGGCGGAGCGGGTACCTACAGCGGAGCCAGCAAAGAGCTGCGTCTGACCGAGCGCTTCACCCGGCTCAGCGATGATTTTATCGAGTACGAGTTCACCATCGATGATCCCGGCCTCTACACAAGACCCTGGACCGGGGTGATCCCGCTCACCACGATCGAGAGCCCGGACAGCATCATCGAGTACGCGTGCCACGAGGGGAACTACTCCATCGTGGGGGCGCTCAGTGGGGCGCTGGCCCGCGACCGATCGTCGTCCCAGGACTGACCAAAGGCGAAAACCCGAGGTTGCCGCTGACCGACTGGGGGGTGACGGCCGCCGTCGTCTGTGTCTCACCTGACGTGGACCGGTCTACACCGGGCGGATGCTCGACAGGGTGTCGAACCGGGAATAATCCGAGATGCTCGGCTAAAGCACCGTGCCGGTGACCTCGAAAGCCAGACGCGGGGTGCGTTTCCCGAGTGGTTAGAATATTCCGGCGCTTGAACTCAACGGCGCCGGAACAGGTCCGACTGGACCACTTGCAGGATCATCGTGCGAACTGGATGCCCCTTCGCACGACCCTCATCGACAATCTGCTCGACGTAGTCACGGTCAGCAAACTCCACCTCGGTGCCGGTCGAGAACGCCAGTAAGCTCGACGCGAGGTGACGGGCCACTTGGTCGAGCTCGTGCTTAAGCAGCAGTTGCTTGTAGTCCTCGATCCCGTCGAACCGCCCGCCCTCAGGGGTGACGCCGCTGGTGTCCACCGACAACCCCTCGCGATACTTCACGTCGGAGCGTGGCTCCGCCCCTTCCGACTCGCCTCGTGCGACGCGGTACTGCATGCGGAAGCCGCCGATCGGATCGAACGCCTCCAAGGCGTAGCCCGGAGGGTCGATGGCGCGATGGCAGCTGGCGCACACCGGACTGGACCGATGCGCGTCGAGCTGCTCGCGGATCGTCGTTGCCCCGCGAGTGTCCGGCTCGAGCGCAGTAACACCCGCGGGTGGGGGAGGCGCCGGTTCGCCCAGTAGATTCGCCAGCACAAAGTTGCCGCGAGGAATCGGTGAGGTTGTGGTTCCGTTCGCCGTGATCTTGTGGATACTCGCCTGAGTCAGTAGGCCACCGCGAAGGCTGTCTGCGGCAAGTGCCACCTTGCGCATCTGCTGCCCCTCGATGCCAGTAATGCCATAGT
>Ga0310344_10001261_pt1 | contig 19383 bp, 20 predicted proteins | sample HC15DNA20200_MG_FD_203801 | JGI IMG/M metagenome (GOLD analysis project Ga0310344, IMG submission 203801) | Marine microbial communities from station ALOHA, North Pacific Subtropical Gyre - HC15-DNA-20-200_MG | ecosystem: Environmental > Aquatic > Marine > Oceanic | place: Pacific Ocean: North... | reverse complement strand
GCTTTAACATTCATTTCGGTTCGATTAAGCCGGACGATGGCATTAATGTTTTCATGGTTGCACCGAAGGGCCCTGGCCATACCGTAAGGGCTCATTACGAAGAGGGCAAAGGGATACCTTCGCTTGTGGCGGTTGATGCCGATCCGTCCGGTGATACTTTGCAGGTGGCTCTTGCCTACGCCAAAGGAATCGGAGCTGGCCGGGCAGGTATAATAGAGACTACCTTTCGTGATGAGACCGAGACGGATCTTTTTGGAGAACAGACGGTGCTTTGCGGAGGTTTGACTTCGCTTATGACTGCTGCGTATGACACTCTCATCGAGGCGGGTTATCCCCCCGAAATGGCTTATTTCGAAACAATTCACGAAGTGAAATTAATAGTTGATCTGATCTATGAAGATGGTGTGGCTAACATGAGATATTCGGTCTCTAATACCGCCGAGTATGGTGATCTGACGAGGGGCCCTCGCGTTATCGATGATGGCGTACGCGTTCGGATGAAAGAGATTCTAACCGAAATTCAAAATGGCAGCTTTGCCAAGGAATTCATCTTAGAAAACCGATCTGGAGGGATTTCTTTCGCCGCCATGAGACGTAGAGCGGCCGAACACAGCATGGAGGAAGTCGGTGCCCGTTTGCGAGGCCTAATGCCCTGGCTGAAGGAAAACCGTCTCGTGGATCGCTCGAAGAACTAGTTGTGTTGGAGCGGGAGGGGAGACGAAACCAGTTCGTCGAACGCCTGACAGGCCCGTTGGCACCAGAGGCTGCCTATTTGGCCGGCGCACCTATAGCTTTGTGCTGTGCGGCTCTTTTTAATCAGCTGTGGGGGCTTTCTTTTTTTCTTTTTTCTCTGGGACTTTTCCTGGGAATGTTTTTCCGGAACCCAGATCGGAAGATTCCGGAAGGGAAAAATTTGGTTGTGTCTCCTGCTGACGGCAAGGTAATAGAAATTAATGAGATCCAACTGCCCGATGGGTCCGAGGGTGTTCGGATAGGAATCTTTCTGTCCATCTTTGATGTTCATATTAACAGAGCGCCAGTTGAAGGGAGAGTTGTAGCAATAACTCGATCGGGGTCTGCCTTCAAAGCAGCTTTTAATAATGAAGCGCCGGCGAGGAATGTACAGTTGTCGATGAAAATGGAAGTTCCTGGCGGGCAGCTAGTTTGGGTCGTTCAGATCACGGGCCTAATAGCGCGCAGGATAGTTTGCCACGCAAAAGAGGACGTATACCTTGAAAAGGGTGACAGATATGGCCTAATTCGTTTTGGCTCTAGAACGGATGTTCTCCTACCAAAGGAGAGCAAGGTGTTGGTAAAACTACGTCAGCAAGTCCGGGGTGGGAAAACGGTGGTTGGTCAGCTCGCCGAGGTACCTCAAGATGCCTGATACCAATCCGTCGGCTACTAAAAGAATCCTGGCACAGCGAGGAAAAAGAGGCTTTGCTCTGCTCCTTCCCCATCTTTTGACGACGGGAAATTTAGCCGCTGGTTTTTACGCGATTTTAACTGCAGGAACAGATCTTGATCGGTCTGCTGCTGCAATCTTTGTCGCGATGGTATTTGACTTTTTGGACGGACGAGCAGCTCGGATGGCACGAGTATCAAGTCGGTTCGGACTGGAATACGACTCTATCGCTGACACGGTATCATTCGGTGTGGCTCCCGCGGTTATGGCTTTCAATGCAGGGGCATTGCAAGAGCTGGGCTGGACAGGTTGGGTGCTTGCTTTCCTGTTTACCGCGTGCGCCAGTTTGCGGCTTGCCCGCTTTAACGTGTCCCAGGAGCGCTTCAGGCGTCGCTTTGACGGTTTGCCAAGTCCTGCGGCTGCGGGGCTTGTCGCATCCTCCATCTTCCTGTCCTCTACTCTACGCGAAGGCAGTCTAGAGTTTAGTATTCCTGCTGGCCTTATTGGAGTGGGTATAGCGGGCTTGGGAATTCTTATGGTTAGCCCTATTCCTTATTGGAGTCTCAAGGAACTTCGTTTTAAGGGCTCTCAGAGCACCGTAGTGGTTGCAGTTGTGGCTGCGGGAGTGATTGCTTTAAAACCCTCTGTCACTTTTCCTTTAATCGCTATCTTATATGTATGTTCTGGGCCGGCGGAATGGCTGTGGAGATGGTACAGCGGTCACCCTCTTGAGAAGGCGACCCCCGATAAAGACCAAGTGTCTGGTGGTCTCTCCTCGTAAAGGTTGAGCGACAACAATCAAGGAATGACAGTATGACTGATAACCACATACGAATATTCGATACTACCTTAAGGGACGGTGAGCAGTCTCCTGGGTGCAGCATGAACTTGCAAGAGAAACTCGCGCTCGCACGTCAACTTGAAAAATTAAACGTCGATATTATTGAAGCCGGATTTCCTATCGCGAGTGATGGCGACTTCGAATCGGTGCACGCCGTGGCACGGGAACTTAAACATACGACAGTTGCCGGACTTGCGCGGACGGGTCGAGACGATGTTGATCGTTGCATAGCGGCTGTTGAGCCGGCCAAGAAACCGCGGGTGCATATTTTTATAGCTACAAGTGATATTCATCTTGAACATAAACTTCGTATGGGCCGGGAGCAGGTTCTAGAAGAAGTGGACCGTTCGGTACGGCAGGCGCGTGCCCATGTTGACGATGTAGAATTTTCTGCCGAAGATGCAACGAGAAGTGATTGGGATTACTTAGTAGATGTCTTCAATGTGGCGAAAGATGCCGGTGCCTCGACACTAAACGTCCCTGATACTGTGGGCTACACGACTCCTCTAGAGTATCACGATCTGATCTTGCATTTAAGAGATAGGATTCCCGACAGCGATAATGTCGTCTTCAGTCTTCATTGTCACAATGACCTGGGACTTGGAGTAGCGAATAGCCTTTCCGCTATCCGCGCAGGGGCGCGTCAGGTCGAATGTACGATAAATGGAATAGGAGAGCGTGCCGGTAACACTGCCTTAGAGGAAGTCGTCATGGCGCTTAAGACCCGGAAGGATTTTTATAAGGGATTGGGTACGAAAGTAAAGACGGAAGAGATCTATCCGACGAGTCGTTTGCTCTCGTCTATAATCGGGGTCAATGTGCAACCTAATAAAGCTGTTGTAGGAGACAACGCCTTCGCCCATGAGGCCGGAATCCATCAGCACGGTGTTCTTCAGGCTGCAATTACTTACGAAATCATGACACCGCAATCTATTGGGCGGGCCTCAAATGAACTCGTACTAGGAAAGCATTCCGGGCGTCATGCATTTCGTGACCGACTTGAAGAACTCGGTTATGAGATAGAAGGAGATGACTTCCAGAGAGCATTTAAACAATTTAAAGACTTAGCTGACAGGAAGAAGGTCATTTATCAGGAGGACTTGGAGGCAATCGTCGCGGATTCGGTCACTTACCATGAGGGGCGTTTCGAGCTCGGCGAAATGTCAATAGTGAGTGGTACCTTTGCGATGCCTACGGCCACGGTGGAGATGTCTGTCGATGCCGAGAGTTTGAAAACGACGGCAATGGGAGATGGCCCAGTAGATGCAGTATTTAAGGCTATTGCAGAACTTACCGAAACGAAAAGCGAGCTAGCTCAATATCAGGTTAAGGCGATTACGGGAGGAATGGACGCTCAGGGTGAGGTTAGTGTTACCCTGGTAGAAGGCGATAGGAGGATGATCGGCAATGGTGCGGACACAGACATCATAGTGGCAAGTGCGAAGGCGTACGTACAGGCACTTAATAAGCTCGAATGGCATATCGCCCGTCGAGGAGGGAATAACCCCCGAGGCATCTAAGAAGAATAAGTAAAGTTTCAGGAGGATTTTGTGGAAAAGGTATTACTCCTACCAGGGGACGGTATAGGTCCTGAGGTAGTGGCACAGGCTCGTCGCGTACTTGAGGCCTCGGCTTCTCAATACGGTGTCGATCTGGACTTAGAAGAGGCAGGGATCGGTGGTAATTCTATCGACGACCACGGAACCCCCCTCCGCGAGGAAGTTTTAGATGTGGCTCGCCAGTCTAAGGCGATTCTCCTTGGAGCGGTAGGAGGTCCTCGCTGGGATGACCTCCCGGTTCTTGATCGCCCTGAAAGAGGGCTCCTGAGAATGCGGAGTGAGCTTGGGCTGTTTGCTAACCTAAGACCGGCATCCGTTTTTCCGGCATTAGTGTCTGCTTCTACTCTCCGACCTGAGGTGATAGAAGGAATAGATATGCTTGTTCTCCGAGAATTAACGGGGGGGCTCTATTTTGGTGAACCGCGAGGTATAGATGAGTCAGCTGTTCCGGTACGTGCCTGTAATTCCATGGTGTATGACGAAAACGAAATTGAAAGGATAGTCAGAGTTGGATTCGAGTCTGCACGGATAAGACGGAAACACCTTACTCATGTCCATAAGGCTAATGTTCTAGAGGTGTCTCAGCTTTGGGTCAGAGTTGTTGACAGAGTTGCGCCCGATTACCCCGATGTAGAACTGGTGCATCAACTCGTGGACTCCTGCGCGATGCTTCTTGTGCGCGACCCCGCACGCTTTGATGTAATTGTCACGGGCAACATGTTCGGCGATATATTGTCCGATGAGGCTGCAATGATCACCGGATCTTTGGGGATGCTTCCATCTGCCAGTCTTGGCGAAGGAGGTTTAGGTTTATATGAACCAGTGCATGGGTCTGCGCCAGATATCGCTGGCCAAGATAAAGCAAATCCACTGGCCACGATTCTTTCAGTGGCGATGCTTTTTGAGCACTCCCTTAGTTTGCCAGAGGCAGGCCGTTCAATCAGGCAAGCAGTGACGGCCGTTTTGGCGAAGGGAGCACGGACTCCAGATTTGATACTCGAAGGTGATTCCACTAAGCCTGTGGGCTGCGCAGAGATGGGAACCCTTGTTCTTGAGGGGCTATCCTGACGGGTCTTAGACTTGCGGTAGTAGGTGCTACAGGTGCTGTTGGCCAGGAGCTCCTCGAAACATTAGAAGAAAGCCATCTTTCTATACACCAGCTACTGCTCGTTGCTAGCGAAGGTTCTGCGGGAGAAGAGGTCATCTTTCGAGGCCAAGAATTGGTTGTCGAGAACAAATTGGAGCCCCTTCGAGGTGTCGATTTAGTATTTCTTTGCGTCCCAAAAGCGTCCGCATTGGATTGGGTAAGACAATTTCTTCAGGCAGAGGTGCCGTGCATTGATTTGACTGGTGTTCTCGAGGCGAATGAAGAAGTGCCTCTCCTCGCTCCAGAAAACGACCTCGCAGCATCCCTTATTTCCAAGCCGATCGTTGCAGCCATTAAGGGAGTACCTTTGGCTTGTTATTTAGCTCTTTTGCCCCTGGATAAGAAGTTTGCCTTAAAGAGAGTTGTTGTGACTGTTCTTGATTCTGCCTCAGGTTTAGGGAAGAGCGGGGCGGACGTTCTTCAGGAAGAAGTGATTGGTCTCTTCAACCGAGGTGAAATGGATGAACCTCAAATTTTTTCTCGGAACCTGGCATTTGATTGCATTCCTAAAACTGAAGGGACTGAGGGAACCGCTGCGGTACTGTCCAGAATGTTTCCGCAGGTTGAATTTGACGTAAGTTGCGTTCAGGTCCCCACTTTTTCTGGAAATACTATCAGCTTGATTGCTGAAACGAGTACTGCCGTAAACAAGGAAGATGCAACGCGTGCTTTGCTAGAATCGACCGCTTTGGAGATTTGGGAAGACGATCCGATTCCAAGTACGAGGGACTCTTCGGGCAAAGATAAAGTGTTCGTGGGCGGCATTCGTGAATTATCTGGTGATACATTGAGAGTTCAGTTTTGGATATCTGCCGACGCTCTCCGTCTGTCTGCGACTCGCGCGGCGGCTTTGGCGGAGTTACGGTATGAGGATTAAGCAACCGTGAGTCGGTTTATGTTCGTACTTGAGTATGATGGTACTGACTTTCAGGGTTGGCAGAGACAGCTGCGGTCCAGTCGGACGATTCAGGGTACGTTAGAAGCAGCAATCAGCGATTTGATAGGAAGAGAAATCGTAGTCACTGGGGCAGGAAGAACGGATTCAGGGGTACATGCGCAAGGCCAGGTAGCAGCTGCAGAGTTTGATTTTAAATACGATACCTCTGTATTGCGCAGAGCGGTAAATGCGAGGCTTCCTGACGATCTAAGGGTCTTGGAATGCGACTCAGTTTCTAAAAGCTTCCATCCAAGAAAAGATGCCGTGGAAAAACACTATAGGTATCGGGTGTGGAATGGTTCCGAACTTTCCCCTCTGGTTCGAAGGTTTGTTTACCACGTCCCCATTCCGCTGGGAATCTCCCCGATGCGTCAGGCTGCCGTGCGCTGGTTAGGTAGACACGATTTCAAGAGCTTTGAGACGACAGGTAGTTTTCCGGCTACGACTGAACGGACTCTTCGAAGCTTCGAGATACGTGGTCGACCAGGGCAGGAGATTTGCTTTGAGATAAGAGGGGATGGTTTTCTTAGGCATATGATACGAAACATGATCGGAACGTTAATTTTAATTGGATTAGGTAGACGCCCTTCTTCGGAGGCTGAGCGGGTGCTTCTCGCTCGCGATCGATCAGCAGCGGGCCCAGCTGCGCCGGCGAAAGGCCTGGTTTTGATGTCAGTATGCTACGGAAACCTCTGCCTTCTCGAGAGTTTAGCTTGACTCGGTGGTCATGCTTGGGTAATCCTTTGCGCCCTTGACTGGAATTGATTGCAAAAGGTTTCCTGTGAAGTTGGTGACCGAGAGAGTCTTTACTAAGGAGCGATAACGAATGGGGGCAGTTTCCCATCAAGCAACTCAGCCTGCACGTCCAAAGGACACTGAACAGACTTGGTACGTAGTAGACGCGACCGACCAGGTCCTTGGAAGGCTAGCAACTCGAGTTGCTAGCATCTTAAGGGGCAAGCATCGTGCGATCTTCACTCCTCATGCAGATCTTGGTGATTCGGTGGTGGTGATTAATGCGGAAAAGATTCGACTAACTGGCCGTAAGCTGCAACAGAAGACGTATTATAGGCATTCTGGTTGGGTAGGAGGACTCCGAGAGGTTACTGCGGAAAAGGTTTTGAATGGACCTCACCCCGAGCGAGTGGTTGAAAAGGCGATTAAAGGAATGCTTCCCAAGAACAGTTTGGGGCGAAAGCTTTATAGGAAACTGCATGTATACCCTGGGGGCGACCACCCTCACGAAGCCCAAAAACCGGAGGAGTTGATCGTTGGCTAACCTTTTAAATGTACTAGCGACCGCAACAGGCAAAAGGAAGACCTCTGTGGCTCGGGTTCGGATTGCAGTAGGAACAGGAAATTTCCAGATAAATGGAAGGCAATTAGAAGATTATTTTCCCAGAGAAGCTCTGCAGATGCAAATTAGGCAGCCATTGGAATCGGTCAACGCTGTTGGCAACTATGACATATCCGCGAATATACGGGGTGGTGGCGTAGGTGGTCAGGCGGGAGCACTGCGGCACGGTATTGCTCGCGCATTAGAGAAGGTGGATCCAAAGCTACGATCAAGCTTGAAAAGGGGCGGCTTCCTTACTCGAGACGCCCGAAAGAAGGAACGTAAGAAGTATGGCCAGCGTGGGGCAAGAGCGAGGTTTCAGTTTTCGAAGCGTTAGGCTCGAAGGAGATCTGGTTCTTTCAACGGGAGGCTTTACACGCCTCCCTTTTTTTTCAATGTATTGCCTGGGTCAATAGGGAAATCAGGAGGGTTGTCCAAATGAGAGTCGCGATTGTAGGGGCAAGCGGCTATACGGGGCTAGAACTTCTACGTATTCTTTTAAAACACGGCCATTGCTCCGTCACAGTTGCGACTTCCGAGCAACGAGCCGGTCAGAGTCTTGGCGAGGCGTTTCCAGCCTTTGCCGGATTGACGGATTTGTGTCTTCAGTCTGTCGACGCAGATCACATTGCCGAAAATGCGGACGTGGCGCTTTGTGCGCTACCGCACGGAGCCTCTGCCGAGGTGGTTAGTGAGTTGCATGAGCGCAAGGTGAAGGTGATTGATCTGTCAGCCGACTTTCGGCTCCAGGAGATGCGGATGTATGAAAAGTGGTATGGCAGCCATGCGGCGCCCGATTTGTTTGGGTCAGCAGTTTACGGTTTACCCGAGGTCTATCGAGATAAGCTTGTGGACGCAAACCTTGTAGCTGCTCCTGGCTGCTATCCGACCTCCGTTCTCCTTCCTCTCATTCCTTTTCTTAGAGAAGAAATTGTCGAACCGACCTTTCTTCATATAGATAGTAAGTCTGGAGTTTCGGGTGCAGGAAGAAAGCTAGCGGCTCAGTATCTCGCCTCTGAATTGGCTGAAAATTGGTACGCCTACGGCGTGGGGGGTGACCATAGACATGTTCCAGAGATCGAGCAGGAGGCGTCGAAGGCCGCACGAGCCCCTGTCCGAGTAGCCTTTACGCCGCACCTTCTCCCGGTTGCGCGAGGGATGACAACAAGTGTTTACGCAAGACTTACTCGGAAAATCACAACCGAAGATGTCCGGTCGATTCTCGAGGCCAGTTATTCGGAAGAGCAATTTGTTAGGATAAGTCCCAAGGGTGATGTTCCACGAGTCTCTTCAGTAAGAGGAACTAATTTTTGTGATCTTGTGGGTTTTGTTGATGACCGGACAGGGAGTTTAGTGCTGCTTTCAGCTCTAGACAATTTGACCAAGGGCGCTTCAGGACAGGCAGTCCAATGTCTTAACCTTATGTTCGGATTGAGCGAGGGAGAGGGTTTGGATCTGATTTCTCTTCCGCCTCAATAAAAGGGTGTTTTAGTCCGATTGTTGTCGACCCCAGGACATCGGGGCTCAAAAATTGACATATTAGCAACGCTCAGGGTATACATCTCAAGACCGATTCACAGGGGAAGAACGCTTTGTCGACTTATTTCGCCGATTACCCCCAGACAGTTCGTTTGTCGGTATCGTCGGTAGTCCAGAAGTGCGAGAATGCAGGAGAAATCTTGCTAATGCGTCGCAGTGATAACGGGAAATGGGGCTTGCCTGGTGGGTACGTCGAGCCTGGAGAATCTGTGACGAAGGCCGTAGAGAGAGAAGTTTTCGAAGAAACAGGCTTCAAAATAAAGGTTGGAGCGTTGATTGGAATTTATTCTGACCCGAAAACCCAGGTTATTGCCTACTCTAACGGTGATCGTGTGCAGGCCGTAAATCTCTGTTTTAAAGGGACAGCCTTGGAACAGGGAGAGCCAACTACACCAGAGGAAACTTTGGATATAGGTTTTTTCCCTGTTGCAGAGATGCCCGAGCCGTTCGTACCTATCCATGTCGTTCGTGTACGGGATGCTGTTGAGCAAAAAGTTAGTGTCGTGGTTCGATAATTGAGGAGCATTCGTGACTGCTAAACCTCTAAAGTTCATCTTTGTTACAGGAGGCGTGCTCTCTGGCTTAGGCAAAGGGCTCTCTTCTGCAGCAATCGGCTCGTTACTGGAGGCAAGGGGATTAAAGGTCAACTTTCTAAAGCTGGACCCTTATTTGAATGTAGACCCCGGAACGATGAATCCCATCCAACACGGAGAGGTTTATGTAACTGAGGATGGAGTCGAGACGGATCTTGACCTTGGCCACTACGAGCGTTTTACGCACATGGAGGCAAATTCTCGAAATAATGTAACAGCGGGTCGGGTCTACGACTCTGTAATCGGAAAAGAGAGAAGGGGAGAATATCTGGGTGGGACCGTCCAGGTGATTCCTCATGTTACAGATGAGATAAAAGAAAGAATTCACAAGGCGGGAGAAAATGTTGACCTTCTGATTGTAGAAGTAGGCGGTACGGTGGGCGATATAGAATCCCTCCCTTTTCTTGAGGCTATAAGGCAATTTCGCGCGGATGTAGGTCGCGAGAACGTTTGTAACGTACATCTTGCACTTGTTCCTTTTATTGCAGCAGTTGGTGAATTGAAGACTAAGCCACTTCAACATTCTGTTAAGGAACTACAAAGTGTAGGTATTGCTCCCGATATAATTCTTTGTCGAACTGATAGGTATCTTCCTAGATCCGTAAAATCAAAGATTGGTTTGTTCTGTAATGTGGATGAGGATGCAGTTGTAACAGCTAAAGATGTAGATAATATTTACGAACTTCCTCTAGCTTTTAACGAAGAAGGCTTAGATGAGAAGATCACACGCGTTCTTGGGATTTGGACAGGTGCGCCTAATTTGGGAGCCTGGGAAGGGTTAATTCGTTCTTTGAAAGCTCCTGAAGCTGAGGTCCGGATTGCAATGGTCGGAAAGTATGTTGATCTTTCTGATGCTTATAAAAGTTTGAATGAGGCTCTGTATCACGGCGGTATCGGAAATCGCTGTAGTGTAAAGATCGATTACCTTGACTCTGAGAAACTTACAGACACTGCAGTTCTGTCGCGGGCTCACGGGATTTTGGTTCCGCACGGGTTTGGTTCAAGAGGAGCTGCTGGAAAGATTGAAGCTGTACGATACGCGCGGGAACAAAAGATTCCCTTTTTTGGCATCTGCTTTGGTATGCAAATATGTGTTATCGAATTCGCACGGAATGTCGCAGGTTTAAAGTCTGCAAACTCTACTGAGGTGGATGCCTCAACACCTCACCCAGTAATCGATTTTATGCCGGAACAACGTGAGATTGAGGGCACTGGGGGTACGATGCGGTTAGGCGGGTACCCATGCAGTTTGCGTGAAGGGACAGTGGCACATTCCGCTTACGGCACGTTTGATATCTCCGAGCGCCACCGGCATCGCTATGAATTTAACCCTGAGTATCGAGAGCGTTTAGAGAATGCGGGCTTGATGTTGTCGGGGTCTTCTCCCGATGGAAAGCTTGTGGAAGTTGTTGAGATCTCCGACCATCCGTGGTTCTTAGGTTCCCAGTTTCATCCCGAATTTAAATCGACTCCTTTTGCGCCCCATCCATTATTCGTATCTTTTATTCGTGCAGCTCGGTCTAGGAGTGACAGGTTAGAGCATTGAGGGAGCTTTGGTGTTAATCCGGGGCGGCGATTTCCTCTGCTAACACGACCTGATAGTTTAGTCCCTCATATTCGACTCCTGTTCCGTGGATAGACCACCGCTCTGTCCAGGCATTTGCAAATTCTTGTAGGCTCTTGTTGTCCCAAACAGTTTTCCATGAGGCCAAATCTTCGATTTCGAGTAGGTCGTAGTGTGTGAATTCCACCGTGCCAATCATTTCGTCAACCACCTTCCAATTGGCGTATCGTTTTACTCCTGGAATGTTGTTGAAGAAGGGGTTGTCTGTTGATCGAAGCCAGTCCTCGTAGACTTCGGGGTTAACGTGGCTCCCAATTTTATAAGTGAGAAGAATCATTGTTCTAGGTTTATCCATGGCTTCTCCTTGAAGGGCTGTATTTGATAATAAATTAGCGATATAGGTTGAACGAGAAACTGCCAATTATGCTTTGTTGCAGAGTAGTGGAAAAAGCTTGTTCTTTTAACCTAAATTTACTCAAAGTCTTTAATCAGATTTGCAAGGCAATATTATGGGTGCCGCTATTATCTCATTTTGGGGACGTTAGCTCAGTTGGCTAGAGCGCTGTGTTCACACCGCAGAGGTCGCTGGTTCGAATCCAGTACGTCCCACCAAATATTTTTGTTCACACTTTGGTAGAGACATGGAATTGAGACACGTGTACATTTTACGGTTAAGGCCCGGTAGCTCAGCTGGATAGAGCACCAGCCTCCGAAGCTGGGGGTCGCGCGTTCGAATCGCGCCCGGGTCACCATACGAGCTGATTTTATCTAGTTTTCTTCTCCAAAACACTTAGAGTGAGACCAATGAGAGCTTTTGTTCCCGTATTTAGAGTGGGTTTGAGTTCTGGGGCGAACTCAGCAGAATGTAAACTTGGTAAGGGGGCTCCCCCGTTTTTTGAGGCTTCAAGTGCTTTAGGATTTGAGCTTCCGTAGAAGAAAAACAAGAGTGGAACGGCCGGTTCATAGGCATAAGAGAATGCATTCGTCTCATCGGTACCAAGAATCTTTTTGGTTTCCAAAACGTTTTCTTCTCCAAGTGCATCCTGAAATCCCTTCACGGCAAGTTGTGTAAGATCAGGATCGTTATAAGAGGAATTTAAGCCGGAAGGGAGAAACGTGACTATCGGGAGTAGCTCATCTGGTATTCCGTACGCCCTAGCTTGGTTGATAGCTATCCGTTCTATACCGGTTATTAACTGGTCTCGAACTCTTTCAGAGTAGAACCGAGTTGTGAGTTTTAGCTCTACCTTTTCCGGGATAGCATTGACTTCGAATCCACCGTGAATTGATCCGATGTTTAAAGAAGCTACTTCAAGTGGTGACACTTCCCTCGTTATTAAAGTTTGTAGGGCAAGTACTATCTGGGCTGCCAATGGGACCGGATCCTTAGCATCCTCCGGAAATGAACCGTGACCTGGTATTCCGCGGACAATTATTGTCGCAGTTTCCGCTCCGGTAGTCACATGACCTTTTACCCAGGCAACTTTTTGGCTGGGAAAAGTGGGCAAAAGGTGATAGCCCACTATGTAATCCGGCCTTGGAATTTTAGATAAGAGACCGTCTTCAATCATTCCTCGTGCGCCCACAAGGTTTTCATCGGCCGGTTGGGCGATAAGAATCAGCGTACCTTCCCATTTTTCACGCATAGTACTCAGGAATCGAATGGCCCCGATACTCGAAGCCATCATGGCGTCGTGTCCGCAGGAATGTGATACCGGGACTTCGGTGCCGTCCGCAGCAATCGCAGTAACCCCACTTGCATAGGGAAGGTTTGTATTTTCCTTTATAGGCAGTGCGTCCATCACTGTGCGGATTGCTAGGACCGGCCCCTCTCCATTCTTTAGAATTCCGACTACACCATAACCCCCGATACGTGTTTGAACCGTGAATCCAGCCTTCTCCATTTCGGCAGCGAGACGAGCGCTAGTTTCTCTTTCTTGATCGTGGAGCTCCGGGTTTTTGTGAATATCAATGTAAATTGATTCTAGGTACGAGTAATCACGATCGATAGCTTCGTTGAGTACTTCGTTCGCGTACGTTTTGGTCGCACTTGATAGAGCAGTGCTAGAAATAAATATACTCAAAAGAAATTGTGGGAGTAGTCTGAAGGTGGCGGTCATTTTTTATATTGCTCCTTGAAAGGTTGAATTACTTCACTTCGTGAATCCTTCCAGTTTCAACTTTGTATATAAAACCTCGTATATTTTCTTTGTGCGGGATAAATGGACTTGACTGGATTCTCGCTATGGATTGGCGAACATCGTCTTCTAGATTGCTAAATGTTTCAATCGAAAATGAAGGCCTGATTCCAGTCTCTTCCTCAAGAGAATCTTTGAGACTCTGGTCAGTAAAGGTAAGCATTCCACATCCGGAATGATGCAAAACCATGATCTCTCTGGTTTGTAAAAGACGCTGCGAAATAATGAGCGACCGAATTACGTCGTCTGTTACGACGCCTCCTGCATTGCGGATAATATGGGCATCGCCCTCGTTTAAACCCAGCGCGGATCCCGTTTCTAGTCTTGCATCCATGCATGTAACGATTGCCAGCCTTTTTCGGGGAGGTGCAGGAAGGGAGCCAACAGAAAAGGCTTCTGCGTAGGTAACGTTATTGTTTAAACAATCTTCAATTGAGTTCATATCTGGTGTGCCTATAGCTAAATTATTGATCTATTCTTAAGAAATGTGATGCATGCATTGGCAAGTTTTTCAGGTTCTTCCATCATTATTAGATGGCCCATTTCTTTTCCGATTGCCCCTTCGCCGAGGCCTTCCGGGATTAAGGCCAATGTGTCCGAAACCGCCTGGTCCGAAATATGATAGTCGCCTTCGCCCTTAAACAAAAAGAGGGGGCACTTCACTTTCTTTAAGTCCTCTCGAACATCGTGATCATTCCAAGCTTCCATATCTCCAACCATAGTGCCTTGATAGGTGCAGCGGTGTTGCCATTTAGATTCGATTACTTTCTCCTCGTCGCAAGGGTAATACATTGCGGAAGTAGAAACTAAATCCACCATTGCTTGAAAACCTGGGTACGTGTGAGCATCTCTGTATTCAGATAAAAAGTTTAGGGATCCTGACGTCGATGCTGCACATTCAAAGGCCATCCCGGCGCGGATTTCAGTCGGATAGTGACATGCCAACTGCATCGTCATGTCACCACCAATGCCACTCCCACAAACAATCGGCGCTTGGTCTGGACACACGGCCTTAATGAAATCCATAACCCAATCTGCATAGTCTCTGATTTTGTTAAAGGGTGTCCAGTTCACGGGGTAGGATCTGGAATGCCCTGGTAAATCTGGCGCGATTACTCTCAATCCCTGGTCCGCCATTAAAGGCAAAAAGTGTCGCCACTGAAGAGAACACGCGCCGCCCATATGGATGCAGACGAGAGGGATACCTTCGCCACACTCGTCATAGAAAGCCCTGGAATTTTGAACAGATACGTAATGACCGGTAATTTCTCGGCTCATTGATTACCTCCTAAGATGTTGTCGTGATTTCGCGAATCTTATTTATAAGTATGAAAGTAGACTCGTACATACGGTTGGCCTGGAGCATATTTCCGTCAACACAAATGCGTCCTGAGTTTAGGAGCGCAGCGCCGACGTTTTTCGGGGCAGCTGTCTTTCGGAGTTCGGTCCAGACTTCGTGATCTCCCGAAATCATATAATCCCAACCTAAGGGATTAGCAAGGGGATGATATTCCATTACATCTATCACCTCGCCGCCGTAGAGTTTGAGCCAGTACTGTCGTCTTCCAATACTGAGAAGTACTTTTACGTCCGACCACTTGGTTACCCTGTTAAAGTCGGAATCTTTGTTTAAGGCTTCTTGGAGGGATTCAATAAACAGAAGACTTGGGAATTCCATCGGTTTTCTTTCCTTGAGAGTATGTGTTTGCAAAACTCTAATTTGAGTAAAACTATAGGTGCTAGTGTAGACCTTGCGATCGCCGAGCTACAATGGTGAACACGGCTTTTTTGCACGGCGCTCTGGAAAACGTGAACCATGGCCTCTCGAATTCGTAAAATTCATATTTATCATCCCAAACCGGAACGACTTATAACTGCTATTGAGAAAAAACTTCCGGATCGAGAAATAGTTGCTTGGACGAAGGAAGAGGCATTTTTGGCTGGAATTGAAGAGGTCGAGGCTCTAATAGCTTTTCGACCCCCGAGAGGAGAGTGGGCAAGAGCCGTAATGCTCCGTCTGCTTCAGACGACCGGTGCGGGTGTTGATGCGGTTCTTCCAGCCTCAGATCTTCCTTCTAAGGTTAGAGTGACGAATGCAAGAGGTATCCATGGGGAATACATGGCCGAATTTGCTTTGGCAATGGTTCTTGCCTTTGAAAAAAGGATACCTACATGGCTTGAGGAAAAAGCTAAACACCACTGGAAATATCATAGTCTCGGAATGTTACGAGATAAGAGAGTGTCAATCCTGGGGATTGGTTCTATAGGAAAAGAGGTGGCTCGAGTATTTCGCTCTATGAACATGATTGTCTCAGGTACTCGAAGAGGAGGGGAGGCGCTTCAAAATGTTAGCTTGGTTGTGACACCAGAAAAAACGAAAGAAATAGTTTGCGATGCGGATTTTGTAATTGTTCTTTTGCCTCTTACACCCGAGACTCGTGGCTTTGTAAATGACGAAATTTTGGAGGCAATGCCTAAAAAAGCAGTGTTAATCAATCTAGCTAGAGGAGGGATAGTCGATGAGAACGCGCTTATTAAAAGGCTAGAAAGAGGATTGTTGCGTGGAGCCGCAATGGATGTGTTTTCTCAAGAGCCCCTTTCTCCAAATGATCCAATGTGGGATGCTCCGAATACAATTGTAACCCCACATCTTTCGGGTTGGTTCCCAGGGTATGAGGATCGTTTGGCGAATATCTTTGTATACAATTTATTGGCACTTGAAGTCGGGAATTCTCTTCGAAATGAAGTGAATCGTACACTGGGGTATTAGAGAGGATATAAAATATGGATCGTCCGCTTTGTTTGATTATAGGTGCAGGTGAAGGTTTAGGGTGTTCGCTAGCTAAAAAATTTAGTCTTATGGGTTTTGCGTTGGGCCTCGTTTCAAGGTCTGAAAGCGGGAGTAGGGCTGCGCTCAAGGTGTCTCGCGATGTTGCCGGAGAAAAGAATGCCGAGTATTTTAAGGCTGATGCTTCAGATCCGCCTTCTATCGAATCGGCCTGCTTGGAGGCAGAAGAAAGATTTGGCAATCCAGGAGTCCTTCTTTACAACGTTAGTGGGTACTACGCTCGAAAATCTCCGTTAGAACTGGATTATAGTGAGTTAGAACTAAATTATCGGGAAGAGGTTTTGGGTGCCCTTGCTGCAGCTAAAGCAATTATTCCGGGCATGATTTTACGGCAGGCAGGGACCGTGATTTACTCGAGCGCAACAGCCGCATTTCGCGGTTCGAGTACAAATCCACTCTATTCTCTCGGAAAATTTGGTCTTCGCTCTCTTAGCCAAAGTCTCGCGAAAGCCTATAGCAAGAAAGGTGTACATGTGGCACATGTACGCCTGGACTGCGTTCTCGATACTCCAAGTATAAAGAAAAGTTATCCAGATTTTGATCGAGAAAAAATGTCCAGTACGGATGATGTTGCCGAAACTTACTGGTGGATTCATCAACAACCTCGAACGGCTTGGAGCAATGAAGTCGAGTTGAGGCCTTTTACGGAGGAATGGACGTTTTAGTGGCTAAAGGCTTTCCGGGGTTGGGATCCAGGCAAGGCCACGTACTTCTCCGAATTCTCGCTCTAATTTCTCCCAAATGTTTCCACCGTCTTTGCTGATATAGATGTAACCGTACAAAGTATTGGCAACAATGAAATTTGGATCTGAGGGATGAACTGCGAGCCAATAAATAGTCGAATTCGGTGGAGGTGAAAGTTCAGCACTATTCCAGCTTTTTCCTTCGTCGATTGAAACGCGGATAGCGCCAGTTTTCCCTGGTATGGTATTTCCGTTTGCTATCAGTGTCACTTTTTTGTCGTCTGCCTTCAGTGCGATGCCCCTACAGTACGAGATTCCTTTGTTGCCGAAAAATTTTGGAAATTCTTGCAATCCCCAAGTTTCCCCTTCGTCTGTGCTGGTCCAGAGTCCATCTGGAGTCGTGGCAAGCACTCTGGTGGGCTTACCCAATGCTACTTCCACGCAGTGAATGTCATCGTTTAATGGACTGTCTCCTCTTTTAGGAGTCTGTTTCCAAGTGTTTCCGCCATCTTTGGTTTTGTACACACCATCGATTTCGACTCCGACCCATATTGTTTGATCGTCTCGCGGGTCGAAAACGATGCTTGTGACCTTAGGAGCCCCGGCAAAGCATTCCTTGGCGGGGTTTAAAGGAAGCTCTTCCCAATTCCTACCTCCATTGTAAGTTCTGTAAAGAGAAGGAGGTTTCGTGCCAACTAAAATGGTTTCGGGGTCGTTTGGGTGGATTGCTAGAGACCAAATGTGCGTTCCATAGAAAGGAGAGTCGACGAGCGCCCAGGACCGGCCAGAATCCTTGCTTCGGTACAGGCCGGCATCCGAACCGGCCAGAAGGATCGATGGGTTGGAGGGCGCCGACACGATGTGGCGTACTAATATTTCTCCCGGTTCGGCATCAAAAGGAAGATCCATTTTTGCTTGCCGCCAATGTGTGCCACTATCAGAGCTGTACCAAACCCCACTGCCTACTGTGCCTACGCAAATCGTATGCTCATTCATATCGCGATTCCTATTCAAACGTTTTGTAAAAATTGAGCAACATAAATATCTCGTGTCCCGAGCTAGGTATCTAAACGATTAGAATCATAACTCCGATCAAGATGCCTGCCATTCCAAGAAGCTCTAACGAGGTGATTCGCTCTCCGAAATATCGTACTGAGATTAGGCAGGTGAAGATGACTTCGATTTGGCCCACTGCTTTGACGTAAGAAGCATTCTGGATAGCCATTGCAGTAAACCAGCAAATTGAACCTAGGCCGGAAGTTATTCCTACGAATCCACAGGGGCGCCACAGGCGTCGCATTAAGCTAAAATCAGATCTTCGAAAGAATAAAAGAATGAGACCTAAAACGAACGTCTGACTAGTCGTGACTATGAAAATCGTCCACGCACTTCGAAAAATAATCGGGCCTTCTATCGAAAGGGTTGCTTCTCTCAAAAACAAGTAAGACAAACAAAACAAAAAGCCTGAAGATATTCCTAGGGCTATTGATTTCTGAGTAACTTCCTTCGACGCTTGGAAGGGATTTTCTGTCACTGATTTTATCTTTGCGGTCGACATCGAAACTACGCCTAAGCCGGTTAGAGTTATTGCTACCCAACCGAGGAGAGTAATGGATTCGGAGAAAAAAAGAGATCCTATTATCGCTGCTTGGACTAAATCTGTTTTAGCGAGCATTGTTCCAACAGCAAAGTTTCTCAGAGTGAAGAGCTTAATCAAAAAGTATGTTGCAATGACCTGACTCACCCCAGTAGACAACGAATAAAGAATGTAAGTCTTCGTGAATTCCGGGAGAACTTGTTCACTAATTGTTATCGCAAGAAGAAGGAAGCAGCTTATCAATGGGAGTCCGAAAAGAGATCGAACATAGGTGGTAGACCAAGTCGAAAGCTCCGAATTCAAGGATTTTTGTGCGGCTGTTCTTACCGCCTGCATGATTCCTCCGAACATGCTAATTGGAATCCAGATCAAATCCATAGGGCCCTCATTGCTTTTAAATGTCTTTCGAATTCCAAAGTATTTGTTTTTACGTCTTTCGCTAACTTAGAAGTCATTTCAAGAAAATTCTCTACTTGGAAGTCTGCCAACTCGGATCTAAGAGGTAAAGTTCAATATGCTTATTGTTGAGGGTTTGCGTATTTTCTCTCCAAACTTGGAGCCTTTTCAGAATGGAAGGACCAGCAAATGACAAATCCAATGAAATTTATTCAAATGTTGAAGACGCTTCTTCGTGCTATTCGAATGCGTCCACTGGACAAGGATCTAAATTTATCTCTAGGAAAACTAATTGCGAGTAACGCAAAGTCTTTTCCCGATAGAGAATTTCTTCGATTTGAAGGTACACGAACAACCTGGGGCGAATTTAATAATCTGGCGAATCAATACGCCCAAGAATTGCGAAAAAATGGTATTGAATATGGTGATTGTGTTGCAGTCCTAATGGAAAACAGCCCCGCGTTTTTAACTGCTATCGTTGGTATAAGCAAATTAGGAGCAATCGCAGGTTTAATAAATGTTAATCAACGAAAATCGGTACTCGCTCATTCAATTGCATTGATTTCCCCAAAAATGGTTTTGATCGATGATGAGTGTATCGATGCTTTCCTTGAAATTCGTGATAATTCACGAATTCAAAATATAAAAGTGATGTGTACTTCTAAGGAAGGTTCTCAGAGTAACTTTGAATGGGCATCGGTATTTTATGCATCAAAAGATCGCAAAGAAATTCCAGATCC
>Ga0310344_10001259_pt1 | contig 19391 bp, 15 predicted proteins | sample HC15DNA20200_MG_FD_203801 | JGI IMG/M metagenome (GOLD analysis project Ga0310344, IMG submission 203801) | Marine microbial communities from station ALOHA, North Pacific Subtropical Gyre - HC15-DNA-20-200_MG | ecosystem: Environmental > Aquatic > Marine > Oceanic | place: Pacific Ocean: North... | reverse complement strand
ATCCGGGATCTTCAGACTCGGGTCGGTTCGTCAGCTATAAAGAAGCAGGGGTGAACCGATTGTCTCTTGGCGTGCAAACTTTTTCTGACAATCAGCTTCGCGTTCTCGGTCGAGCGCATAATGGAAGCCAGGCGCGCCTCGCAATTGAAGCGGCTATGGGTGCAGCGTTTTCGAATATTAACATCGACCTCATGTTTGGATTGCCCTCACAGAACGCGAAGGAGGCAAAGCATGATTTAGCAACAGCACTTGAATACCGACCCGGCCATCTTTCTCTTTATCAACTAACAATAGAGCCAAACACTTACTTCGCGGTAAATAGACCAACGCTCCCTGACGAGGAAACAGATGCACGGATCAGGGAAACTATTTATGAGGTCATGCGTGCCACTAACTACCAACGCTATGAGATATCAGCGTTTGCCATGCCCGGGGCACATTGCCGCCACAATCGAAACATATGGCGATTCGGTGACTACGTGGGTATAGGAGCCGGGGCGCATGGAAAAGTTACATCACAAAATGTTGTGACTCGCTATATAAAAGAAAAACAGCCCTACAAATATATAGAAAAGGTTAGCTCGAGTTCCGCAACTACCCATAGCAATATATTATCCACCAAAGATCTATGTTTTGAATTCATGCTCAACGCTCTTCGCTTATCTGAAGGGTTTTTGATAAGTGATTTTGAACGGTACACCGGGGTTCCGTTTCTGACTATATCTGAGCCTATGCAAGAGGCTGTAACAAAAGGCCTCGTGCAAAATGACAGCGGGGTAGTAAAAGCCTCAAAACTGGGTCGACTGTTCCTCGATGATCTTGTTGAGCTATTTTTACCCCAAACAAGTCCGACCAAACAAAAGGTCTCTAATTAATGTGGAAGATCTAATTATATGTTCAATATAATTCTCTTCCAGCCCGACATACCCTCTAACACGGGAAATATTATCCGGTTGTGCGCGAACACTGGTAGCAACCTACATTTGATTGAACCGCTTGGTTTTTCTCTAGAGAGTCGCCACCTTCGTCGTGCTGGGCTAGATTATTCAGACTTAGCTCAGGTGCAACTCTATCCTAGCCTTGACGCCTGCAGGGACGAACTTGGTACAGTAAGGCTCGCCACTTTTTCTACCCGCCATAGTCGAACGTTTACTGATTTCAAGTTTGCCGACAACGACGCCTTAATATTTGGATCCGAAACCAGAGGTCTACCTCGTTTTGTAGCTGAATCAGCCCAAGAATCAGCGCGGCTTACAATACCTATGCTTCCAAGTAATCGAAGCCTAAACCTGTCAAATTCTGTGGCAATCGTGATCTACGAAGCATGGCGGCAATTGGGCTTTAGAGGCAGCCGGGTTGTTTAATCGTCAGCATAAGAACCTGCTGGCTCCAAACGTATCAGCTGTCCATCCTTACGGTCTGTTAGCAAGTACAAGAATCCATCTGGGCTCTCACGTACATCTCTAACTCGACCAAAGGCGCCCTCCATTAGATGCTCCTCCCCTGTTACCGCTTCACCAGCCAACTCCAGTCTCACTAAAAGCTTGAATTTTAGTGAGCCAATGAAGAGATTATTTCGCCATTCTGGAATCTGTTTGCCGCTATAAAACGTCATTCCTGAAGGCGCGATGGATGGAGCCCAGTGATAAAGAGGCTGTTTCATACCAGCCTTGTGTGTACTTTCTCCTACTGGTTTAGGAAAGAAATATTCTTGCCCAAAACTAACGAGGGGCCATCCATAATTTGCGCCATTCGACAAAATGTTGAGTTCATCGCCACCACGGGGGCCATGCTCATGCATCCAGATCTTACTTCGATTAGGGTCAAGAGTTATGCCCTGCGGGTTTCTATTTCCATAAGCAAAGATCTCTGGCTTTGCGCCGTCGCGACCCAAGAATGGATTATCCGCTGGCACCTGTCCCGTGTCTGTAATGCGAATCACCGAGCCGTGGTGGTTCTGAAGATCTTGGGCATTCGGCCGATGTCCGCGATCTCCCAGAGTGGCGTAAAGGTTTCCGTCTGGCCCGAAAAGTAATCGGGAACCGAAGTGTCTAGATGTTGATGTTTTTGGCTTCGCCCTAAAGATAACTTGCAGGTTTAACAGTGCACCATTATCAAAACGCCCGCATGCGATCTCCGTGCTTGCGCTGCCCCGCTCCCCAGCTGAGTAGCAAAAACATATCCTTCTGTTGATTGGGTAATTGGGGTGTAGCACCAGATCAAGAAGGCCGCCCTGACCGCCCGCCAAAATCTTTGGCAGCCCTTTGACGCTTTGAATGGTGTCATTTTTGTACCAAAGCAGGTTGCCGGATCTTTCTGTGATAAGCATTTGATCGCCCGGCAAAAAAGCCATGCTCCATGGATGCTCAAGACCAGAGACAACTATTGTCGCCCGAAAATCTGTTTTTTTGCTCTTAAATATTTGATCGTTTGGAAAAGCTAATGTCTGGAAAAGTAGGCTCGTGCAAATTAGCATAAACAGCGCGGGGCTTCTCGCAACAGATCTCGACGGCCGAAATGAAGCCAATAAAGCAAGCCGCCCCCCCTCTATCGCCCGCTGAGCTCGCTTCATAGTTTCTATCACCTTAAATCGATCAGAGCTTGGCGCTGCCGCTGTATAATCGCCAACTACTAGGCTCTTCGTCCGTACGGCAACAAACCATGATTGAATTTTTAGACTCAAAGCTGCTAAAACTTCCTTCGCTTCGTGTCCTCCCAGAGTGGATAGATTATAACGGCCATATGAATGTCGCGTATTATGTTCTGGCATTTGATAAGGGGGTAGATGCGCTCATGAGCGCCATCGGCATTACCCCAAACTACATTGAACAATATAACTGCTCGACTTTCACATTAGAAATACATGTGAACTATATTCAAGAGCTTCGTCTTGGTGACCCCCTGAGCCTCAGTTGTCAGCTCCTAGACTTCGACACAAAGAAACTCCATTATTTTATCTACATGCATCAGGCGAACGATAATTATCTTGCGGCTACATCTGAGCAAATCATGATGCATGTCAGCTTAGAGGATCGGCGCAGCTCTGAGTTTCCGGAACAGGTAACCCACCAACTAGAATTGTTGCTTAGCGCTCATAATGAACTGTCCCGGCCAACAAATTGCGGAAGTGTTATAGGAATCCGGAGAAAACTGCAATAGCGCTTAGTGCTACTAATATTAATTATATCAGCTAAGATTGTGGAACAAGAGTTAGTCCCTCAGCCTCTCGATTATTCCATCCAGCTCTTCTAGACTATGGTAGTCAATTATAAGTCTACCCCCCTCTCCATGGTGCTCTACGGAGGCTTTGGCGCCAAGGGTCTCTGATAGCTCATTTTCCAGTCGTAACATATCGGCATCTTTTGGTTTCTGTTTAGGTTTGTTTTTTTGCGCCCCAGAAAGCAGCCGTCTTACTAACTGCTCTGTCTGCCGCACTGACAGCTTCTTCTGGATAACAGCTTCCGATACTGAAGCCTGGCTCTCGCGTGATAGCGCCAAAAGCGCCCGCCCATGCCCCATCTCTATTAGGCCGCTTTCAATATGATCCTTGACTGATGGATCAAGATTTAGAATTCTGAGCAAGTTAGTTACCGCTGCCCGAGATCTACCAACACTGTCTGCAACTTGTTGGTGCGTCATCCCAAACTCCTCGAGCAATCTTTTTAGACCCATGGCCTCTTCAACGGGGTTTAGGTTCTCCCGCTGTATATTTTCGATCAGGCCTAGTGCTAGAGCGGTCTCATCCGAAACCCTCCGCACAACCGCTGGAATAGTTTCCACTCCGGCCATATGTGACGCTCTCCAGCGGCGCTCTCCAGCGATCAACTCAAACCCGCCCGCCACGGTCTCCCTAACGACGACAGGTTGAACGACCCCCTGGTTCTTAATAGAAGCAGCAAGGTCGCGTAACGACTCTTCGTCTATGCGGGCTCTGGGTTGAAATCGGCCGGGGCTGATTGCATCAACAGCTATTGTTCTCATTTCGGCTTGGCCCGGATTGGAACCATCCATGTCCTCTAAGGCGCCAAAAAGCGCATCGAGACCCTTTCCTAATCTTGGTTTCTTGGCCACGTTATCGATGAGAAGACGGGGCTTGGTTGTTGGTCGCTGGGGAGCTAAGCGCCCCAACCGTTTGGGCGCCACTTTTTACCTGAGACCGGCTTACCAGCTCGCCGGCTAATGCAAGGTAGGCCTGAGCCCCTATGCAGGCTTGGTCATAATCAATTACTGGCTTGCCATAACTGGGAGCTTCGGCGAGCCGGACGTTGCGCGGGATTATGGTGCGGAATACCTTGTCACCAAAGTGCTTCTGCAGTTGATCGGACACCTCGCTTGACAAACTATTGCGGCCATCAAACATAGTCCTCACCAAGCCTTCTATGGCTAAGCCGGGATTTGATTTTTGCCTAACCCTCCCAATTGTTTCCAAGAGTCCCGATAGGCCTTCCAGCGCATAGTATTCACATTGCACCGGAATTAATGCTCCCGCTGCAGCAACTAATGCATTAATCGTTAGAACATTGAGAGAGGGGGGGCAATCAATCAATACATAATCGTAAAAGGAGAGTTCTTTTAGCGCTTCCCTCAAGCGAATATCTCGATCTTCCATGCTAGTAAGCTCGACTTGTATGCCTGCCAAAGCTGGTTCTGATGGCACTAGTTCAATCCCAGATGGAGACGAGACAACGGCTTCGTCGGGCTTGCATTCTTTGAGCAAGAGCGAGTATGAACTATGTCGGGGTTCATTCGACGCTAAACCACAGCCCACTGTCGCATTTGCTTGTGGATCAAGATCGATCAACAAGACTCGCCGCTGCATCCTCACCAGGCATGCGCCAAGATTGACAGAAGTAGTTGTTTTGCCGACGCCGCCTTTTTGATTTGCTATTGCTATTATGTGGCTCATGTAATTAACCAGTATCTGATAAGGCGCTCAGTTTTGAAACACCACCGCCCGGCGCACCAGACTTTCGCCGGGTATATCGAGGCTTACTACCTCAGCGCGATTTCGCATTTCCGGGGATATCTCACCTAGTTCTGAGTCCAAGTCGCGGCCTTTCATCGCTATCACACGCACTCCATCTGTCCATAGATGCCGGGTCTCCTTAACAAATCTCGCCAATGGAGATACTGCCCTTGCAACAAGCGTATCAAAATTTACCTCTGGTCGGTAATCTTCTACTCGGCTCTGTGCAACAGCCACCCTTTCTAGCCCCAAATGATTGGTGGCTTCTTCTAGAAATCGAGCGCGTTTGCCACGACTATCGAGAAGAGTCCATCGAGTGTGCGGGAGAGCTAGGGCTAGGGGAATGCCGGGAAATCCTCCGCCCGAGCCAACATCTAAGATATTGTCGCCTTTAATTAAAGGCGCTATTGATAGGCTATCAAGCAAGTGAAGTGTCACAAAATCTGCCGGCTCACACACTGCTGTCAAGTTGTGTGTGCGATTCCAATGCAGAAGCAAATCCATGTGTGCAAAGCACTTGTCTATCGATTCTTTAGTCAATGGGCAATTCAGCATTGTGGCGCCTTCCACTAGGCGAGATGTTAGCGCTCCTCTCGAGTCAATCATTCCCTATGCTGCCGGGCGCATACTGTTGCGCTTTCTAAGATAGATCAAGAGCAAAGAAAGGGTAACCGGGGTGACACCAGAAATTCGGCTGGCTTGGCCAAGAGTCTCTGGCAAATGCTGCTCCAGCAATTGTATTGCTTCAGCCGACAAACCACGGATCTCCCGGAAATTCGTATTGCCAGGAATCAAAAGGTTGTCGTGGCGGCGTTGCCGATCAATGTCTTTTTGCTGCCGATCAATGTATCCCGCGTACTTAGACTCCACCTCTATTTGCTGAATAACCTCATGGTCTTCGCAAACTAAATCCATAGCCGCCGCATCAATCAAAAGCTTGTAGGAAACTTCGGGGCGACGTAACAGTTCCGCCAAAGACCTCTCGTTGCGAAGTGGCTGACCCAGTGCCGCCTCTAGTCGCCCAGCAGCCGAAGAGTCTGGCAATATCCATGTGTTTCGGAGGCGCTCCTGTTCGACGACTAGTAGCTCTTCCTTTTCACTAAACCTCCGCCATCTTGCCTCATCAATTAAACCAAGGTCGTGGCCTATTTCGGTTAGGCGAAGGTCTGCGTTGTCTTCACGAAGTTGCAATCGATATTCTGCCCGAGAAGTAAACATGCGGTACGGCTCGGTGACCCCTCGTGTCACGAGATCATCGATCATTACTCCGATATAAGCCTGATCACGCCTCGGGATCCAGGGTTCACGGTCTAAGGCCAATCGCCCTGCATTAGTGCCTGCTATTAGTCCCTGGCCAGCGGCCTCTTCATAGCCCGTCGTTCCATTAATTTGTCCAGCAAAAAATAGCCCGTGGATTGCTCTTGTCTCAAGAGTTGATCGGAGATCCCTTGGGTCGAAATAGTCATACTCTATGGCGTAACCGGGCTGCTCTACCACAGCGTTTTCAAGCCCAGCGATGGTGCGCACCATCTCGATTTGTGAGTCTGGTGGTAAGCCCGTAGAAATCCCGTTGGGATACACTCTGTCGGTTGTCAGACCCTCAGGCTCTAAAAAGATCTGGTGGGTGTCTCTGTCGGGAAACCTGACGACCTTGTCTTCAACAGAAGGGCAATAGCGCGGTCCGGCTCCCTGGATTGAGCCGCTGTACATGGGGGACAAGCTTAAATTGCTGCGAATTACGCTGTGTGTATTCTCGTTGGTTCCAGTTATATAGCAACTAATTTGCTTTGGGTGCTCAGACGCACTACCCAAGAAGGAGAAAACCGGAACTGGAAGATCTCCGCGCTGCTCTAACAGCCCACTGTAATCAATGGTTCGGCCATCAATCCGAGGTGGGGTGCCTGTTTTAAGCCGTCCGGCGCGAAAGGGCAGTTCTTTAAGCCTCGCTGCTAAGTTTCGCGAAGGTGCGTCCCCTATACGACCCCCCTCTTCCTGCTCAAGACCCATGTGAATACGGCCGGCGAGAAATGTCCCGGCTGTTAGAACAACGCTTCTGGCTAATATTCTTTCCTTGCTCGACGTAATTACGCCTCGCAAAACATCGCGCTCAATCCATAGATCCTCAACTGACTCCTCCAAAATGCTTAGCCCTGATTGACCCGCGATTAGAGAACTAATGGCCTGCCTGTAAAGCGCGCGGTCTGCTTGGGCGCGCGTTGCCCGAACAGCTGGCCCTTTGCTCGCATTCAAGATACGAAACTGAATACCGCTGCGGTCAGTGGCGAGAGCCATTGCTCCACCAAGCGCATCGAGCTCTTTAACGATATGCCCCTTACCTATGCCGCCAATAGCAGGATTGCAAGACATCTGCCCAATCGTGTCCAGTCTGTGTGTTATTAACAGAGTGGTCGCACCAACACGAGCTGCCGCAAGCGCGGCTTCCGTGCCGGCATGGCCGCCCCCGATAACTATTACGTCGATTGCTTCTTGCTTTTTCATATTGCTACGTTGCGCTTTATGGTTTTTCGCAGTTGTTTGGTGGGTCATAGTAATCGTATTTGCACCGAATGAAATTAACAACCTTAATGGCCTCGCCGTGTGACATTCGATCATCCGGCATGTTCTTCGTGTAAAGGCTGTCTCCATATGTCTTTAGTAGGGCATCTAATTGAGCGTAAAGCCCTTCTTCCGACAGCTCAAGCGGCTCAGCATCGCGAGGATCTGCTAAAGAGAACCGGTAAATTTCGTCTTGTATCCAAATTCTAACTCCTACAACGTGCTTGCCCAACATGCTCCGCTCTGGGCGTAGCTGCTTTGTCAGTTCAAGGTTTCGTGCCTCCAAAATACTAAGCTTTTCTTCTTGCTCCTTCGTAAGAGCCTCCCGCTGCTTCTCAAGGGCAACCGCCTGGCTTTTTCTTTCTGTTAAGTCTCTTGAGAGCTCAGCAACCTCGTCTTCCAAGGATGCTATACGCCAGACGAGATTGTCGTTCTCGATCTTTAGACGATCACGACCCACCTCCAGAGCGTTAATTTTGCCTGTTAGGGCTGCTTCTTGATTTGCAAGCTGCCTCTCTAATGCCGAAGTTTGGCCGGCTAGAGCGATCCTGTCGTCCTCGAGCTTCTCGCGACCTCTTTCAAGCGTGTCTATTCGCTTTTCAAGCAATACCGACGTGGATTTCAACGCAGCGCCGGCGGCTTGTGACCTTCCGAGCTTCTCCGCTAGATCGAGTTTTTCTACTTCTAGTGATTTTTGGAGCATTTGTAGTCTAGCAAGATAGGCTGTTTTTGACCGATTTTCCGCCTCTAATCCAGCCTTTATTGTCCGCAGCTCGTTTACATCATCATTGAGGGCATGTACGTCGGCCTCGAGAATTTCCTGGTATCGCGTAAGGGCGGCCACCCTCTTGTCGAGGCTTTCGCTCCTGTCAGCAAGAGACGACTTCTCCTCGTCAAGCATTGTCGCTTCTTTGCTCAATGCTTCTACTCGGCTTTCTAGTATCCCCTTTATTGAAACAAGCTCCTCTAGCTTCTCGGACAAAGTAATATTTTTCTCCAGCAACGCAACGCCCTCAGCCCGGTATTTGCCGAGCTCTTCTTCGCTGGCCTTAAGCCCCGCAGCAAGTTGAGCACCTGTGTTTCTAGAAGACTCTAGGCCTTGGCGAAGCGCCATGTTGTCACGCACAAGTCCGTCTTTTTCTTCAATTAGCGTGTCGCGCTTTAGTGCCAGTATCGCAACATCCGTCTTTAGTTCATCTACGAGCAGAATTAGCGCTTCTTCTTTTTGCCCCGCAGAAAGCAATGACTCCTCGAGCCCTTCTTGTGCAGATTCTAGATCAACGTTTTTTTGTTCTAGCGCCGCCCTAACAAGCTCGAGGGCGGCAATGTTGCCCAATAGCCGGCTGATTTCTTCCTGGTTTTCTGAAACTGTGGATTCGGCTTGTGCTCGCACGGCATCCGCCTCGCCCAACTTTAGCTGTAAAGACGCAATTTCGTCGCCTAGGGCTGCGATGCGAAGCGACATTGTGTCGCTCTGGATGGCTGTCTCTTGTTCAAGCTCCACCGTTTGCCGCAACTGTCGAACAAGGTCTACGTTTCGCATTAATATTACAACTAAGGCCATAAGAAAGACGATCACGACCACGGTCATAATGTCTGTAAATGAGGGCCAGACGCTGTCGTCGGTGCCCGAAGCGGGCGGTAGCGCCCTTAAGTCCACAAAACCCTGCGGCTGTATCACTCGCGTGTTTCCCGAAGACGAAACCCGTCCCTTAGAAGATCCGTAATCTCCGAAAGGCTTGTACTGTGTTTCCTCATTTCATCACGATAGGCTTTAAGCACCTCACTAAGTTCATTGGCAGTAGCTGCATACTGGGACTGTGACGCATCTAGCCTTTTAACTAGTGCTGCTGCCGCTCGAATGATGTCAGAAAAATCCTCAAGGAGCGTCTCTTGCTGCACTTGAAATCGAGGCAACAAAATTGTTGTTGTTGCCTGTTCTATTCTCCCGACTATCTGAGTCTGGGAATCCATTAGTCGCAGGTAGAAATAGCCCAGAAAAAAATAGGCTAGTATTGCTGTCATAGTCGTTGATAGCGCCGTTGACATTCCATGCATAACCAGCCCTAGACTATCGAGCTCTTCGCTTGACGCGAACATGTCCGATGCCCCCAAAAGGGCGATGGACAAAGAAACTATGGTTCCAAAAACCCCGCTCAGAATAAGCACATTGTGTACAAATTTGGGGAGGCTGGATTGTCCCGACTCTTCTGCTAGAAGCGTAGCAGCTAGTGCGCTGTGGTTTATTGGGGAGCGTCTGTCGTGCAGCTCCCTTACTATTCGGTATCTTGCGCTTATTATTGTGTCGCGCCCAATTCCTTCTCCTAACTCGGCGCCCTTGTGTGCATTAGCAATAAACCTATTTATCGCCCGCTCCTCTCGGTCGTAGCGCAAAAAACATTGGATAAGCCGAACGATAGCGGCGCCAAACAAAAGCACTATGCCGCCATTAATAATCCATCCGACTTCCGTTAGTTGGTTTTTCATGTAGATGTCGGATAAAAACTCGCGCTGCCACACGCCCACGAGCAAAAGAACCGCAGCTGCGAGGCTCAATTGTCCGAGAATGCGTTGAGCTTGCCGTATTTCAACCGCTTGGGGGCGCCCTCTAGAATTCAATTTTCCCTCCTTAAAGCGTTCCCGCTCAAAAAGTGGTTCATGTTTATAAACTCCGTCCTGCTTGTTGGCTTTAGTCCACGACAAACAGCGAGCCGCTATACAAATATTTTAGATCAGCCGGGGCTCAATATGCCTCGTCAATTTCACAAACTGCCAAAAGATGGCTGGTCGGCGAAACCCAGAGCCTGACACGATAGTCTTTGCTGGAAAAGGCTCCGTGTCACGCGCTAACTTCCGGCGCTGAACTTGCTCATTGCTCCCGCCACCCAAACCACAATGTCTGATCGGTCGCTGACTGGAATTGGTGGTGGGTGGTGGGCGGTGGGTGATACGTACTACGTAGTAGTATATACTAGCACCCCTGACCATGCCTCCGCCTCGAAAAACTCCGCCGCCTTGGTGGCTATTGGGCTATCTGGCTCAATATCAAAGACAGCCGCTCCTGGCCGAGTTGGAGAAAATTGGTATTGAGAGCGATCGCGTCTATGACGCAGCAAGCTCCGCTGCTCAAAAGATGCCCCCAAAAGATTATAGGCGTTTGTCAAAAGCCTGGGCTGTTCGCCAACACCGGGCACGAAGTGATCGAAAAATTGGGGGCGGGGGTTAAATAGTACTACTCTGTAGTATGTTTAAACGGCCGCTACGCCGCTACTTGCCAATGCAAAAGCTGGCAAATATCTCTCCAAGAAGGTCTTCGTTTGAAACCTCTCCTAAGATTTCTGACAACGCCAGCTGGGAAGCCCTAAGATCTTCAGCAACAAGTTCAATCCCGCGCTCGTCTTTTGTGTTGTCGATTGCCATTAGTAGGCTTGCTTTAGTGGCCTCAAGAGCGCGAAGGTGCCTTTGGCGAGCCATAAAGGGCTCTTCTGTGCTGTCAGTAGCGTAGCCGAGCTGTTCTTTGATTTCCCCTAGGAGGGCGCTAATTCCGCGCCCCTCGGTTGCGCTTACTGCCACAAACGGCTCCCCACTGCTGTTAAGCGCGGCTCCATATGGGCGACCGGTAATATCACACTTATTTCTGATGGCTAGAATCTTTGTTCCCTCGGGAGCTCCTATCAGCCGTTCATGGTAATGCTGGTCGTCGTCGGCATCATCTATTATGGCTAAGACAAGATCCGCTGCCCGGATAGCGGCGCCCGCACGCCGCACCCCCTCGGTTTCAACCTCGTCGTCGCTATGGCGTAACCCCGCCGTGTCAGTTAGTCGAACCAGAAGGCCGTCAACGTCAATTTCTGCTTCTATGGTATCGCGCGTCGTTCCAGGGCTCTCATGAACGATTGAGCGCTCTTCTGCCAAAAGAGCATTCATCAGGCTAGACTTGCCGGCGTTTGGTTTGCCGGCCAACACGAGCCTTGCGCCGCCGCCCAATAGCACCCCTCTTTGCGCCTTCTGTAACAAGCTTTCTAGCGCAGCGGTCGCCTCTTTTAGCTCTTTGCACAAGTTATCGGCATCTATCGCACCTACGGGCTCCTCCGCAAAGTCAATTTCTGCCTCAACATGTACCCTAAGTGCGCCTAACTTCTTTGAAAACGATGCTATCTCCTTAGAAAAAACACCCTCAAGAGACTTCTTGGCTGCTCGCACTGCTGCGTGGGTGCGGCTTTCAATGAGGTCAGCGACGGCCTCTGCCTGGGCAAGATCAAGTTTTCCATTCAAGTAGGCTCGCTCCGTAAACTCTCCTGGGCGAGCAAGCCTGACCCCACCCAGCTCAAGTATCCGGGTCATCAATAACTCAAGAGCCGCAGGCGATCCGTGTCCGTGCAGCTCAAGAACGTCTTCCCCCGTATAGGAATAAGGACCCTTGAAAAAGAGCACCACCCCCTGATCAATGGGTACTTGGTCTTTATCTAAAAATTCATAAATTCCAGCAATTCTGGGCTGCGGCTCCTCGCCCAGCACGTGATATGCAGCACGCCTAGCCTCCGAGCCAGAAACCCTTATTACCCCTATCCCTCCATACCCGGGCGGCGTGGCTACAGCTGCGATACTGCCGTCGTATCGGTCGCTGGTGTTCCTGACTTGGCGGTCTCGAGCTCCCCCGCCTAAGTCTTCGCGGACTCGATCTTCCGAGTTATAAACCACTGTTGGCTGATGGAAAGAACATTGTTGGCAAGCCAGTAAAGCACCAAGCCGGCTGGAAACCAAAGGAAAAAGAAGGTAAAGACCACCGGCAAAGCCATCATGATCTTCTGCTGTATAGGATCCGGAGGCGTTGGATTTAAAAATTGTTGGGCAAACATTGAAACACCCATGAGGATCGGCAAAACGTAGTAGGGATCTTGAATGGAAAGATCCTTGATCCATAAAGCGAACGGTGCCTGCCTGAGTTCTACGCTCTCCAGCAATACCCAATAAAGCGCAATAAACACTGGAATCTGAATTAGGATCGGCAAGCAGCCCCCCAAGGGATTTACTTTCTCCTTTTTATAGATGGCCATCATCTCTTGCTGAAATTTTTGCTTGTCGTCGCTGTATCTTTCCTTGAGGGTCTTCATCCTTGGGCCAAGCTTCTTCATCCTTGCCATCGACTTGTAGCTAGCTGCTGAAAGCGGGTAAAACGCAAGCTTAACAAGGAGGGTCAGTAACAGGATCGAGACGCCCCAATTCTGAAAAACTTTGTTGATGTAGGTCATTAGCCAAAAAAGTGGTGATGAAAGTGGCGTGAGCCAGCCATAGTCGACGGTTAACTCCAGCTTCTGATCCGCAGTTATCATTCGCTTTTGTTCCTTGGGGCCAACATAGAGGCGCGCTCCAACCGATCCAGCGCCTCCTGGCGCAATCAAAGTAGGCTCTTGACGTGTGAATCCTAGGTTATACTGATTATTGTCGGAGCCGCTAGGGCTCTTGATTACTTGCGAGTACAGTTCATAGTTCGAGTCATCTGACAACAAAATTGCACCGACAAAATAGTGTTGTAGCATCGCGATCCATCCGCCGGAGGTTTTCTTCGCGAAGCTCCCCTCCCGCATTTCTCCAAACTTTATCTTGTCGTACTTGTCTTCAGCCGTATATATCGCGCCGCCACTATAGCTCGGCAATCGGCCAAAAAAGCCCATCTTGCCCTCTTGCGGCGGCTCAGTGCGCTTTATCTGGCCATAGAGGAAGCCAGTCCATTGTTTGCTGCTCCCGTTTTCTATCTCAAACGTGATATCAAAAAAGTAGCTATCTCTATAGAAAGTGTACAGCTTCCGATACACAACGCCGTCGCCGTCACTCCAAACTAGCGTCGCTGTTACGTTCTCCCCCGATTCAAGCCTAAACGTTGGCGAAACTGAGCTGAACAGAGTCTCTTTGTGATTGGGGAGCCCGGCTTCGGGAGAGCCTAATAGCCCGCTCTGTATAACAAATGTCTCCTCCGGCGTGTCTTTGAGCAATCGAAAGGGGTTGTCTGGCTCTTCCAGGCTGACTGGGTAAGTTAGCAGATCTAAAACCCGAAGGTCTCCCCCTCTGGTGTCAATAACTGCGCGCAATACATCCGTTTCAACTACAACTCGCTCGCCTCCTTGGGAGATTGTATCTGCGCTCTCAAATATTTCTTTGCCGGCGGTCGTTTGTCCGGCCGTCGAAGCGTCGGGCAGCTTCGGTAAATCTTGGCCAGCGTCCGGAAGACTGCCGCCCAAAACCCCCCCTGTTGAGCCGGTCGCTTTAAGGCCATTGCCTTCCTCAGAAATAATGGGGTTAGTCGCGGCGTCGTATTGAATCCAAGATTGCCACAGAAGCATCAACACCATGGCTAGGCCTGCAAACAAGAAGACGCGCTGGAAGTCCATTAAATTTTCTCCACAGTGGCCGGTTTTGGGTCTGGAACCGGGTCGGCTCCGCCGGGGTGCCAAGGGTGGCAACGCCCAACGCGTCTCGCCCCAAGGAAAAGCCCGGCGGCAACACCATGCTTCTCCACCGCCTCAACGGTATAGGCCGAGCAGCTCGGCCAAAACCGGCAGCTTGCTGGCAGCAACGGACTTATAAAATAACTGTAGCCTTTGATCAGCTTGGTCACTACTCGGCGCATTGTTCGCCTTCACTTAGGTTGCGCCAGTGCCGCTCTAGGCTGCTGCGGAGTTGGCATGGGTTTGCGCTCCTTGCATCACGCCTCGCTATCGCCACCACGTCTAGCTTTTTATTATGCACCTGGTGCACCCGAAAGGACTCCCGTACAGCCCGCTTAATTTTGTTCCGATCAACGGCTTTGGCAGAAACGCGCCGTGATACGGTTACACCTAATCTTCCGTCTGTTTGGTTGGCCTGCTTAGAATACACAACAAAGAACCGGTCGCTGAGAACCGGCTTACTGCCAGTGACAATTCTGTATTCTGCTGAACGCCGGATGCGTTGGCTTTTTGGTAACCGTAATGACGGCTCGGCCGCCAGAAAACCGGACATGTAGCAAGCCCAGCCTAACTATGCGCTAAGCCGAGCCCGGCCACGGGCTCGCCGCGCGTTGATAACGCTGCGCCCGCCCCGGGTGCGCATTCGCGCACGGAAGCCGTGTGTTCGCTTACGTTTAACCTCGCTAGGTTGAAAAGTTCGTTTCATTGCTGCTCGTTTGGTACGCTGGTTGCAAAAAGGGGGGGCTGACTGTACGGTCTACAGGGCAATTTTGTCAAGAAAATCGGTATCTTTGTCCTTTTTGTGGATAACTTTTTATTATGGTTTTCCTGTGGATAATCCTCTTTATTGCGCCTATACTATCGTATAGTTATTCGTTAGGTGTTCTCTATTATATTCATTCCTGAACTGGGAGTTTTGCTTTGGAGCCAACAGCTTCACTGTGGGGTTTGTGTCTTAGCCGGCTGGAGAACGAGCTGCCTCCCCGGCAGTTCAACACCTGGATTAGACCCCTTCAGGCTACCACCGACAAGAATCATCTCACCCTATTTGCACCTAACCGGTTTGTTAGAGACCGCATTGAAAAAGATTACCTAAAAACTATTAATCAGTTGGCTAGCGCTCTAGCGCCAAATAGCGTTATTGTTTCCGTTGATATCGGCGGGGCAAGCCCCACCATGGCAACCAAAAAGAAGGCTGGTGTTGCTAGTCCCCCGTCTCGTTTTGAGGGCAAACTAAACCCTGCTTTTACGTTCGACTCGCATGTCGAGGGAAAGTCAAACCAGCTGGCTAGGGCGGCCGCTAAGCAGGTTGGGGGGAATCCCGGTCGAGCCTACAACCCGCTTTTCTTGTATGGTGGGGTCGGCCTCGGTAAAACGCACCTAATGCAGGCTGCGGGTAACTTAATCCTTTCACGACAAGAGGGTGCGGCCGTGGTTTATGTACACTCTGAACGATTTGTTGCTGATATGGTTAAGGCCTTGCAGCATAACGCGATAAATGAGTTTAAGCGATACTATCGATCCCTGGATGCGCTCCTAATTGACGATATACAGTTCTTCGCCGGAAAAAGCCACTCGCAAGAGGAGTTTTTTCACACCTTTAATGCGCTTTTGGATGGCCAAAGGCAGGTTGTGATTACTAGCGATCGGTTTCCTCGGGAAATAACGGGCGTTCAGGAGAGGCTGATATCTCGATTTGGCAGCGGCCTCACGGTTCCGATCGACCCCCCTGAGCTTGAAACGCGTGTTGCGATCCTCAACAACAAAGCCGAGCAAAAGGGGGTACAGTTGCCGGAGGAGGTCGCGTTTTTTGTGGCTCGTCAAATTCGCTCCAATGTTCGAGAGCTAGAGGGAGCCCTTCATCGAATTGTTGCTAGCGCGGGTTTTACTGGACGGCCTATTGACCTAGCATTAACACGGGAAGCCTTGCGTGACTTGCTTGTTTTTCAGGAGCGGCAGATTACTATCCAAAACATCCAAAAGCTGGTGGCCGAATACTACAAGATTAGGGTTTCCGACCTTCATTCCCGCCAAAGGACTAGGCGCATTGTTAGACCCAGGCAAATCGCGATGGCTCTCGCAAAAGAAATGACGTCTATGAGTCTCCCGGAGATCGGTGATGCCTTTGGTGGACGAGACCACACGACGGTTATACATGCCCAGCGCAAGGTTGAAGAGTTAATTCAGCACGATAGCAAAACCAAGGAGGACTATGTAAATTTGCAGCGTCTTTTGGGTGGATGATTTGTGGATAACATGCCACCATTAGGCTGTGTATTTTATTTTGCTAAGTTATTAAACTTTTATGGGCTAGAACCAAACAGCTTGCACACAAGCTACAAATTCCTTAACACAATGATATTTTTATATAAAATTCCTTTTTGTTAGTTATCCACCACCCCTATTAACACTATCTTTCCTTAAAAAATGAAATTCGAACTACAACGAAACGAAACGCTAACGCCCCTAACCCTCGTCACAAGTGTTGTCGAGCGCAGACAGACACTGCCGATTTTGGCAAATGTGCGCCTTGAGCTGAGCGGTGGGCAACTCATGATGACAGGCACGGATCTGGAGGTTGAAATAGAAATTGCCATGGAGGCAAAAGGTGATTCTGACGGCACTACGACTGTAAACGCAAGGAAGCTCCTTGATATCTGCAGAGCGTTGCCAGAAGGCGCAACGCTCAACATTGAGCAAAGTGCCGACCGCCTGAAAATCCGCTCAGGAAGAAGCAGATTTAGCCTGCAAACACTATCAGCGGAGGATTTCCCGCGACTCGATGAGGGAAGCCATTGGGAGGAGAGGGTCAAAATCAGCCAAAGAGCCCTCAAAACCCTACTAGAAAAAACAGCCTTCTCAATGGCGCAGCAAGATGTGCGGTATTTTCTTAATGGGGTTCTCCTTGAGATAGATGGCGCAACCCTTGTGGCTGTAGCAACCGATGGCCACAGGCTGGCTCGCAGCGCCACTGGGTTGTTGTCAGAGGTGGAGGGAGCCAAGCAAGCGATAGTCCCAAGGAAGGCGGTTCAGGAGCTTGCTAGATTCCTTGAAGATACCGACGATAGTGTCACATTAGAGATAAACCCAAATCAACTCCGATTTAATAGGTCAGGTGCGACACTCATAACAAAGGTGATAGATGGAAAATTTCCCGACTACCGCTCAGTTATGGGGCAAAATCTAACCCAGCAACTTGTGGCCAACAGAACCGACCTCCACGAGGTTTTGGCCAGGACAGCGGTGCTAACCAATGAGAAATACCGCGGGGTTCGGCTAGAGTTAGAAAAAGGGTCAGCCAAGGTGATTGCACACAACCCCGATCAGGAGGAGGCGAGCGATGAAGTGGCGGTCGAGTATGAGGGCGATGAGGTTCAAATAGGCTTTAACGTCGCTTACCTCATGGATGCACTTAGGGCCTTAACAGAAGAAACAGTTGAGGTGCGTCTAGCAGACGGAAACAGCGGCTGCTTGTTGCAAACGCCCGGAGATGAAAGCACCCAATACCTAATCATGCCTATGAGGTTGTAGTAAGAGAGATCGCTGAAGGGCGTAAAGGTTCCACGTGAAACGATCCTGCATCGCGCGGTCGTTTCACGTGGAACACACAAGACAAGAGATCGCCGAAGAGGCAAAAAATCCCCAGAAATGCTATAATTCCCCCACCCAAGCAATATATCAAAACGATGAAATCAACGTATGATGAGAGCAGTATCAAGGTTCTTAAGGGTCTTGAAGCGGTTCGCAAGCGACCCGGTATGTATATCGGCGATACCGACGATGGAACCGGCCTCCACCACATGGTATTTGAGACCGTCGATAACTCCATCGATGAGGCATTGGCGGGACACTGCTCAGAAATAACCGTCACCATTCATACGGACGAATCAGTCAGTGTAGAGGACGATGGGCGGGGTATACCGACGGGGATTCTTGAGGAAGAGGGGTGCTCAGCAGCTGAGGTGATAATGACTCAGCTACACGCCGGCGGCAAGTTTGATCAAAATTCTTACAAGGTGTCAGGAGGGCTTCATGGTGTAGGCATCTCTGTAGTAAACGCACTATCCTCGTCGCTAAGACTAACAATTTATCGAAACGGCTTGATCCATAGGCAACACTACCGACGCGGAGCCGCCGAATCGAGCCTTGAGGTGGCTGGCGAAACGGATCGCAGCGGAACCGAAATCCACTTTCGGCCGGATCCTGCAGTTTTTACAGACGTGGTGCTTCACCACGATATACTCGCGCGGAGGCTCAGGGAGTTGGCTTTTTTAAACTCAGGGGTTCGCAACCGGCTAGTCGACGAGCGCACCGGATCCGAGGATGTTTTCGAATATAAAGGCGGCATAAGCGCGTTCGTTGATCACCTTAACCAGAAGAAAAAACCCCTACACGCAACGGTGTTTAACACGGTGGCTCAACGCGACGGCATAACCGTTGAGCTAGCGCTCCAGTGGAACGATGGTTATCAGGAGGCAGTGTTTTGCTACACCAATAACATTCCCCAGAAGGATGGCGGGACACATCTAGAAGGCTTGAGGTCGAGCATAACGCGAACAATAGGCCGCTATCTTGAAAGCTCGGGCATTAACAAAAAAGCAAAGACTGACCTCAAGGGAGATGATTGTAGAGAGGGGCTAACAGCCGTATTGTCAGTAAAGATGGCAGACCCAAAATTTTCCTCTCAAACAAAGGAGAAGCTGGTTTCGTCTAGTGTTAGGAAGCCGGTCGAGTCGCTACTCAACGAACACCTGAGCGATTTTTTGCTAGAGAATCCCGCCGAAGCCAAAGCAATCGTATACAAGATAGTTGAGGCGGCTAGGGCTCGTGAAGCGGCACGCAAGGCGAGGGATCTAACTCGTAGAAAGAATGCTCTGGAGATGGGCGGGCTCCCAGGAAAGTTAGCTGATTGCCAAGAAACCGACCCGAGCAGAAGCGAGATTTATTTGGTAGAGGGAGATTCGGCCGGCGGCTCTGCTAAGCAGGCACGAGATCGCCGCTATCAGGCCATATTGCCGCTAAAAGGAAAAATATTGAATGTTGAAAAGGCTCGATTTGACAAGATGTTGTCGTCTGATCAGGTTGGCACACTCATTACAGCATTGGGCACGGGGATTGGCTCAGAGGGGTTTGATATCACCAGGCTCAGGTACCACCGCATCATCATCATGACTGACGCCGATGTTGATGGATCCCACATCCGAACCCTATTGCTAACTTTTTTCTACCGACACATGCCAGAATTGCTGGATCGTGGCCACATCTATTTTGCCGAACCCCCACTTTATAAGTTGACTAGCCGGAAGACGTCAGTGTACATAAAAGACGACGATGAGCTGCAGCAACACCTTCTAGAGTCCGCGATGGAGGGAGCGGTGGTTAGTACGACGGCTGGAGGCCAGCTGTCAGGCGACTCCCTGGTT
>Ga0310344_10001257_pt1 | contig 19400 bp, 16 predicted proteins | sample HC15DNA20200_MG_FD_203801 | JGI IMG/M metagenome (GOLD analysis project Ga0310344, IMG submission 203801) | Marine microbial communities from station ALOHA, North Pacific Subtropical Gyre - HC15-DNA-20-200_MG | ecosystem: Environmental > Aquatic > Marine > Oceanic | place: Pacific Ocean: North... | reverse complement strand
AAATATAGACTTTAGCCGGGAGGTCACCAAAGGCTTTGGAAGGCGGGCGGCTGCTCAGCTCGAAAGGGACGTGACTGCTGGAGCTGTTGGGCTGAAGGTGTTCAAGAATCTCGGGTTAACGGTTCGTGACGGTCTTGGCCAGCGTGTGGCTGTCGATGACCCCGAACTGGATCCAATCTGGGAGATGTGCGCTAGGTTGAATATTCCTGTGCTTATTCATTCGGGAGAGCCGAGTGAGTTCTTTGAGCCTGTTGATCGGTATAACGAGCGTTGGCTTGAACTGATGGTTCGTCCAGGTCGGCGATTGCCCTCGGATCGTTACCCAAGCTTCGAGACCATTATCGGAGAGCGCGACCGGATGTTTGAGAGGCATCCTGAGACCCGTTTCATCGCCGCTCATATGGGCTGGCACGCCAATGATTTGGGTCGACTCGGCTCCCTGTTGGATCGCCTTCCGAACGTGTTTGTTGAAACAGGGGCCATTCTTTACGAGCTGGGTCGGCAGCCTCTAAATGCTTCAGCTTTTTTTGGTGCTTATTCCGATCGGGTGCTTTTTGGAAAGGATTCTTATGTGGCTGATGAGTTTCCCTATTATTGGCGCACTTTCGAGACCCGGGATGAATACTTTGATTATTACCGGAGGTATCACGCTTTCTGGAAACTCTATGGGATGGGTTTGTCAGACGATGTCTTACGCAAAGTCTATTATGAGAATGCCTTACGAGTTGTCCCAGGCATCCAGCGGGCTTTGTTTCCAGAGCTTTGAAAACACAAATGGCAGCCTATTTGGTTACCGGCGGTGCTGGATTCATCGGGTCCCATCTGGTTGAAGCTTTAGTCGCTCGAGGTGAGACCGTGCGGGTAGTCGATAGTTTAGTGACCGGCAATCGGGACAACTTGAGCCAGGTCAAAGGTGTGGATTTAGTGGTTGGAAACCTGGTGGATCCAACAGTTACTGACGAGGTAGTAAAGGGAATCGATTATGTGGTTCACCTGGCAGCGATCCCATCGGTAGCTGGCTCGATTGCCAATCCTGTAGCTTCAAACGAAGCAAATGTGTCGGGCACCTTGGCACTTCTGTCGGCCGCGATGCGGCACAACATTCGCCGAGTTGTATTCGCTAGTTCATCGGCAATTTACGGAAATGCCTCAACAATACCAATTCGAGAAGATGTGGCTCCGGACCCATTGTCGCCATATGCTCTGCAGAAGTTGATCGGAGAGCAATATGGCAGACTTTTTAGGGAGCTTTACGGGCTTGACACTGTCTCCCTTCGCTATTTCAACGTGTTTGGACCTCGGCAGGAGCCATCATCTCCCTATTCTGGTGTCATTTCCCTGTTTGCCCGGTGCCTGGTGACGGGCCAGCGGCCCAGTATTTACGGGGATGGAGAACAGACACGCGATTTTTCGTATGTTGAGAATGTGGTGGCAGCCACTCTGCAAGCCTGCACGATGGCAGAAGCCTCTGGCCGAACCATCAATGTTTCATGTGGTGAGCCAGTGTCACTCAATGCCTTGTTGGAGCTAATGTGTCGGCTGAGTGGTTCGAAGCTAGTACCTCGTTTCCTCGAAGCTCGTACCGGTGAGGTTCGGCACTCCCAGGCCGACATCAACTTGTCTCAGGCATTATTGGGATACCGATCCCTCGTTCAACTCGAAGAGGGGTTACAACGGACACTCGAATGGCACAATGCGAAGGTGTCTTAGGTGTTTCAGATAAGTGAAAAGCTAACATTTAGAAATCTCCAGAGGTTTCACGCCGATAGTGTTGCAAAAGGGGATCGAGTAGAAGTTTTATCTTCACGCATTTGAGGGTGAGGCGATAGCACTCTGAGGTGTGGTTGCGGGGCGAACTAGCAAGAGTCTCCCTTTGAAGCTGTCCACTATCACGGGCCGGCTTTGCTCAATGGTCGTTCCGCGTGGGTAGGCTTCTGCCAGCCAGAGCTCACCCCGTACGTTTATGTAACCTTTGGGAGCGAGTGGTTCGGCTGCGATGCCCTGGAGTCCGACCAATTTTTCGATAGGGCTCGGGGAGTCAGGGTTGTAGGACGTTCGGAGAAATGGGTAAAGTGCTGCGTCTTTAATCACCCAGCTTCCCACCAACATGATTCCCCACGAGGTTGATAATCCGACCAGATGATGTAACAGACCGGCACCGATTATCGCTAGGATCCAGCCTGGAATTTGGTAGAGCACGTAGCGTCGAAGTGTTCGGGAAGGCCTGAAAAGGTACACCACGATTGATCCAACTATAGTCTGTTTTGCCCTCTAACGGCGGACTGCCTATTTGGTGGCTGGCAGGCTAACCTTGGTTGTTTTATAGACCTAGCTCTAGAGAGGTTTTGATGTTGTGGTCGCCCAGGCCCTCCAGCGGCCACCACGATGTTCGATGTCGAGGCTTAGTCCGAAGCAGTCAGATAGGTGAGAGCTGGTTAACACCCGTTCGATTGGTCCGGCGGCTGCTACTTCACCTGATACCAGTAAGAGTGCGTGAGTGAAACCTTGGGGGATCTCGTCAACATGGTGACTGACCAGAATCAAAGGCGGCGCCGAGGGGCTGTCGGCAAGCTTGGCCAAGCTCTGAACCAATCGTTCGCGTCCAGGCAAGTCCAGTCCAGCATTGGGTTCGTCAAGAACGAGCAAGTCTGGGTTACACATCAAGGCTCTGGCTAAGAGTACGCGTTGGCGTTCCCCGGACGAAAGGGTCCCGAAGCGCTGATTCGCTTGGGGAAGACAGTCAACCCGCTGAAGGCAGCCACGGGCTTGTTTCCAGTCTCCATCATCGTACCTGTGCCACCAGTGGGCAAGTGCAGCATGTCGACCAGCAACCACGACTTGTTCCGCAGTCAGCTTTGGGGAAATCATGGCTGACAGAGCACTACTGGTAACACCTATGCGGAGCCTGAGACTCCGGACGTCAGTTTGGCCAAATCTGGCTCCCAATACGGTTACTGTTCCATCTGAAGGATGCTGGTAGAGTGTGATGACTTGGCAGAGTGTGGTTTTTCCACTGCCATTGGGCCCAAGCACAACCCAGCGTTCACCAGACCGGACACGCCAGGTGATCCGGTTAAGGATCATGGAACCCTCTCGGACTAAGCTAACTTGAGTGAGAGTGAGAACCTCTGCTGGATCCATTGTGGTAGAACCGGCTTCCGGCCCACAGCTCAGGCCCGGGCTATTACTCTCCGTGGGATGATTCCTCTGTGACATATGGTGAGCCCAGTTGGGAGGTCGGCAGTGTTGGCTCTATGTGGAAATGGTCGGTGCTATTGACTAGGAATCTTTTACCGCGGCGATAAGCTCGAGTACTGCCTGTTTCCCATCTGCGAATAGCATTAGTGTGTTATCAGCGGCAAATAAAGGATTCGGTATCCCGGCGAATCCAGGTGAAAGACTTCGCTTAACAACCACCACGGTTCGGCTTTTATCGACGTCTAGGATTGGCATGCCAGCGATCGGGCCTGACGACTGGGTCCGGGCGGTTGGATTAACGATGTCGTTGGCGCCGAGGACGATAGTAACGTCGGTTTGTTCGAAAGACGAATTGATTTCATCCATTTCTTTCAGCTTGTCGTAATCAACGTCAGCCTCAGCAAGTAGGACGTTCATGTGTCCAGGCATGCGCCCTGCTACTGGGTGGATCGCAAATTCCACTTCAATTCCACGGGATTCCAGGAGGTTTGCCAAGTCTCGGATTTGGTGCTGGGCTTGCGCCACAGCCATCCCGTACCCTGGGACTACCACGACTCTCCTGGCACCATCAAATAGCATGGCAACTTCTTCGGGAGAGGCATTCTTGACTCGACCCGCATAGATATCATCGATGCTGCTCGCGTCATCATTGTTTGGCCCGATGGCCCCCATTAGCACATTCATCAGCGACCGGTTCATAGCCTTGCACATGATCCGGGTCAGGATTAGTCCAGAGGCACCGACTAAGGAACCGGTGATGATCAGAATATTGCTGTCCAGTACAAATCCGGTTGAAGCTGCCGCGAGGCCTGAATAAGAGTTGAGGAGCGCAATGGCGACTGGCATATCTGCTCCTCCGATTGGAATGGTTAAGAAAACTCCAAGAATGGAACTGACGATTATTAGTTGACCGTAGTTGCTGAGCTGAGTTGGGTCGTTGACGACTAAGAGCCCCAAGGCTAAGGCGGTCAAGGCCAATAACCCTGTTAAATATTGTTGGCCCGGAAAATGAATGGGTCGGTCTGGAAGCAGGATCCCTTTGAGTTTATCGAACGCTACTAAGCTTCCCCAGAAAGTCACCGAACCAATGATGCCAGAAGCGACTGTCGCCACGGCGGTTTGCCTCGTGGGGTCATTGCTTTCCGCAACTACCGCGCCAGCGATCAGGGCAGAGGCGGCTCCACCAAAGGCGTTTAGCAAGGCAACCATTTCCGGCATGGCTGTCATTTGGATTTTCAGGGCTAACAACGTCCCCACGGCTGACCCAAGAAGGAGGCCGGCCAATATCACTGCCAGTCCAGATAGACCAGCGCCGAAAACCTGTTCGTTGCTGAGTGTGGCTACTACTGCAAGCAACATTCCTGTGGCGCCAAGAAGGTTGCCGCGGACCGCGGTCCGTGGGTGGGTCAATCCCTTGATGCCAAAAATGAAGAGAGCGGATGAGGCGAGATACGTCAGGTTAATTAAGACAGAGTCCACACCCATCAGTCCTTTTTCTTGAACATGGCTACCATCCGGTGGGTTACGAGAAATCCGCCGACAACGTTAATGGTGGCCAATACAAGGGCAATGAACCCCAAGATGGCCGTAAGGAGGCTATCAGTGGCGACCGATAGCAATGCACCGATGATGGTGATCCCAGAAATTGCATTGCTACCAGACATCAGAGGAGTATGTAAGAGTGGAGGTACCTTGGTGATGATCTCGAATCCGACAAAGACCGCTAACATGAAGATTGTCAGCAGTGGGAGTAAATCATCCATTACATGTGTCCTCTGACTAGAATTAAACTTGGTCTGCTAAAAGCTCCCGGACTCGAGGGTGGACGACGCCGTTGTTGTGGGTAACTAGTGTGCTCTGGGTGATTTCGTCTTCCAGATCAAGTTGGACCTTTCCGTTGCTAACTAGGTGTAGAAGAAAGGCCGAGAGGTTCTTTGAATACATCTGACTGGCGTGGTACGGCACGGTGGCCGGTAGGTTTGTCGGACCTAGGACGGTAACACCATGTATGACCCTTGTTTCGTCTGGTCTGGATGGTTCGACGTTGCCACCCCGTTCTGCCGCCAGATCAACCACCACGGACCCTGGTGCCATACCTGCTACCATTTCGTCGGTCACGAGGACAGGTGCTGGGCGACCTGGGATTAGCGCCGTTGTTATTACCACGTCGCTGGAGGCCACTACACGGGTCATCATTTCCCGCTGACGGGCATAGAATGCCTCGTCTTGAGATTTAGCGTAGCCTCCCGTGTCTTCAGATTCAGTGGTTTCGAGTGGAAGGTCGACAAAGCTGGCGCCGAGGCTTTCTACCTGCTCCTTGACAGCCGGTCTAACGTCATAGGCTTCAACCTTGGCGCCAAGTTTCCTGGCGCTTGCGATTGCTTGTAACCCTGCAACCCCGGCCCCAACGATGAACACCTTTGCTGGTGTGATGGTGCCGGCTGCCGTCATCATCATAGGAAACAGCCGTGGCAATTTTTCGGCCGCCACTAGAATAGCCTTGTAGCCGGATACTGTTGCCATGGAGGACAATGCGTCCATGCTTTGAGCCCGGGTTATCCTGGGGATCAATTCCATAGAGAAGCTTGTTATGCCTCGAGTGGCCAGTTCTTGCGCGACTGATGGTTTTTCGAGAGGTTCAGAGAAGCCTATAAGAGTCTGTCGATCGCCAAGCCATTCAAGGTCTGAGCGTCCTAGATCCGGATTAGCCCCCAAGGTTCGGACTTGGAGGATGATTTGGGCTTCTTCAAACACCTGGGCTCGGCTGGTAGCGATCCGGGCTCCCTTGGCTAAGTAGCCGTCGTCTGGAAAACCAGCATTGACACCAGCGCCTGTACTGACCAATACGTCGAGGCCAGCTCGGGTTAGGTTCGGAACTACCCCTGGAGCGACCGCAACGCGGTGCTCACCGGGATAGGTTTCAGCGGGAATTCCGACGATCATTGAGGGTGTTTACGCGTGGACGGTGACGGTCTCGAAATATCTGATATTAGTCTAGTATCGTTAATCGTACCACAAGGCCAGGGGAGATGCTGGGACTCGTTTAAGGGACTGAGGAACTGAGCCCGGCCACGTGGCCGATCGATAGCTTCCTCGATATCCGAGTCAGTGTCTGGACAACCAGGAGAATTGTGGGTAGACTCGGCTTAACGATGTGTTGAGGCACAGAAATCAGGGGCCCAACTGCAGATTCACTAGGTTCGGTTTCTTGGAGGTGCAGGCATGACAAACGGCAAGCTGGCTGTTGCTCTTTTGGCTTTAGCGGCGGCGTTGGTCCCAGGGCTCGCAGTGGCCGAGGTACCTGACAACCCGACTTTTCACAAGGATATCGAACCAATTCTTCAACGTTCTTGCCAGGTATGCCATCGGCCAGACAACATGGCCCCGATGTCTCTGATGAATTATCAAGAGACGCGGCCTTGGGCTCGTTCTATCAGGGCAAAGGTGGAAGCTCGTGAGATGCCTCCATGGCATATTGATCCGAAGGTGGGTGTGCAGGCTTTCAAGAATGACAAATCTCTGAGTGACGATGAGATTGCTACGATTGGGAGTTGGGTTGACGGTGGTGCACCGAGAGGAAATCCTGAGGATGCCCCGGTGCCGGTCCAATTCCAAGAATTTGGTGCTTGGACCATTGACCCCGATGTGATCGTGACATCACCTCCGCACACTGTGCCTGCCGAGGCTGGTGATTGGTGGGGTGACTATATCGTTCCCTCCGGCATCTCGACCGATCGCTATATCAAGGCTATCCAGACCAAGGCCGGTGATCTGAGAGTGGTTCATCATGCCCTGACCTACGCTGTCACCGATCCAGATTCATCCTTGAACGATAGCAGTGAAGATGCCTTCCTTAATGAGTACGCTGTTGGTAAGAACGCCGACGTTTACCCTGATGGAAGTGGGCGCCTGTTTCCTGCTGATTCCAGAGTGCGATTTAGCTTCCACTACCATTCAGTAGGGGAAGAAGCGACAGACCAGACCGAGCTAGGATTGGTTCTTTACCCGGAAGGTGAAGAGCCGAACAAAATATTGTATTCTCGCCAACTTGGACAGGCCGGTGAGCTCGATATCCCTGCGGGACAGGTGACCCGGCACGATGGCTACCAGAAGATGTATCTCCCCGGGAAACTCACGGGATTCCAGCCTCACATGCATTTTCTTGGGACAAGGCAATGCCTCGAGTTGATTTATCCAAATGGTTCAACTGAGATGGTCAACTGTGCAAACTTCGATTTCAACTGGCACATTGTCTACAACTACGATGACCCCAGTCAGCCAATTTATCCGGCGGGAACTACCCTGCATGTAATTAGCTATCACGACAATACCCAGGCGAACCGTGGTAACCACGACGCGAAAAACTGGACTGGTGGTGGTAGCCGAACTGTCGATGAAATGGCGTTTTCTTGGATCAGCTGGCATGACCTAAGCGATGAAGAGTACGCAGCTGAGTTGGAAGTACGGAAAGCTCAAGCCGAAAACGACTGACCGTAGCTTCGTTTTGCGGGTTTGTTGGTTGTCATGCCCTCTGTGGGAGGTTATTCCCACAGAGGGTTTTTCGGTTGGATAGCCAGAGAGTGTACCTGGCCAACAGCTAGGCGGGAAAGGGACGATGAAGGTATTTAACCATCGGATACAGAAACTGTTACTGGCAGTGGTGATGACGGCCCTAGGATTCACTGCCAATGCTCCGGCTGGATTGGCTCAAATTAACAGCCGTGACGTTCCGGTCGTGACTCAGCCCCAGCAGCGCTTCAATTCTGGACAGGACATTCAACCGATATTCGAAGGTTGGACTCGGAATGAGGACGGTAGTTACAATTTCCTCTTTGGGTATTTAAATCGGAACTATGCTGAACGGCCAGAGATTCCGGTGGGTGAGGATAACTTCTTCTCCCCTGGTGAACCGGATCGGGGCCAACCGACCTACTTTTACCCCCGCACCAATCGATATCAGTTTGAAGTGCCGGTGCCGGCAGATTTTCCATCAGATGCAGAGTTGATCTGGGAAGTGACACGGCAGGGCAGCACCCAGCGGGCCTATGGCTGGCTGCAGGCCGAATGGGAGATTGACGTCAACACCATCACTTCAAATGGTCGGACGCAGTTTGGTCGAGGGGTGGAGGAGTTGTACGTAAATGCCGCACCACAGGTGACCGTGGAAGCTAGCCACGAAACAGTCATGGTGGGGCAGCCTGTTACTTTGACGGCCATGATGACCGATGACGAGTTGCCGACGGCAGTCCCAGAGCGTGACGATGATGCCCCTAGACGCAGGCGTGACCCGACCCTTGTAGCGCCTGATGATGCCCCAGAAATTCCAGACAATATTCCCCAGTACTCAAAGCCCTATCCGACACGTAATCACATGTCTGTGCTTTGGGTGGTTCATCGAGGCCCAGCCGATGGACAGTTTGAGCCGACCGGTTATCAGGAATGGGAAGAGGGAATGGATGGCGACGGGTGGACATCAGGTGCAGTCGAAACTGTAGTTACCTTCAGTGAAGCTGGTAGTTATACAATGCGCGCCTTTGTGAGTGATGCCATGCTGATCTCCAAAGCTAACCTTGTAATAACAGTCACCGAATAATCGGTCCATCAAGGCTGTAGTTTCGGTTCACTCATCGATCATCGATGAGTCCTTCCGAGGTCTATCGCCCCTTGTCCGGGCGGGGAAGAAGTCTGAGGCTTCGGGCGATTTGGCACACCGATACTGCTAGGCAGACCGCGCCGATTGGAACGAGTAGAATTCCTAGACCAGGGTCTCCTCCGTAAAACTGGACCCCACCAGCAAAGAACCCACCTGGCAGCAAGAGGCTTGCGGCGACGAGGCCGGTTGAGGTTGTTCTGAGAGAAGAACTGGTGGTGATGTCTGGAAAAACTCGAAGGGATATTGCAAAGAGGATGTGTACGAGACCAAGGAGTGCACCATGGGCATGGGCTAGAGTCCACATGAATCGCCGAGTTTCGTTTGAGACGTCAAGGTAAAACCCAACCTTGAATCCATGTAACAGTTCGAGTGCTAAGCCAAGACTGAGAAAACCCCAGAGGGACCACCACCCGAAGCGCAGGTGACGTCCGGCGTATGGTCCAGATGGGTTGTCGTGTTTGGTAATCATTCCCGTAAGAAGAGCCCCCGTTGATCACGGCCATCGAAAAGCTGTCTCATAAGATCGAGTCGTAACTCGCCGTTCTCGTCCAATAAAAGCTCTGGGTCTCGCCGGGTCCGGGCAGACTCTGAATTCCGCCAATTTCGCAGAAGGCGGACGGCTGTCTCAATTCGAACCTGGCGAGGGCTCGTAAAGTTAAAGTCGAGGTTTGTGTAACCGGGAAGACTCCGCAAGGACCGCGCGGCGATGAAACGCACGGCATCGTATGGGTCACCCAGTGCTTCGCCAAGATGGGGGATCATCCAACTGGTACCAGAGGCTCTTTGAGCGGGCTTCCAACCCATGCTTTGGGCTGTGATTGCTCGAAGACCGCCGTCCCCTCGAAGTAGCCATAGTAGTGAGGCGGCTACCGTTTTATCCTCTTCAGTCAGAGGTGGTGCCGGTGTGTCAAACCAACGATTGAGCCATTCTGATGTCCATGCCAGGGTTTTATCGAGATGGCAAAGATTACAGGCATTCGGGCGGTTCAATTCTGCCGTTTCTGTTGCTGTTGGGCTAGTGACGGTGTGACTCCGCATTGTCTTGAGCAGTCCGTAACTGGTATATGGCATGTGGCAGTTGTAGCAGCGGCTGCCAGATGAATTTGTGGAATGTTTGGTGTGAGCGGGGATGTTGGTTTCGATTGGGGAGTGGCACTGAAGGCATGCAGTATCACTTTCCATGCCATTGGACACCTGATTTGTGTTGGCCCACTCGGAGACTGAACGCGGGTCGTTTGGGGATTTGTGCATGTTGTGGCAGGAGAAACAGGTGAGCGTGCGGTCGGCGCTACTGGCTTGGTTATAGCATGGTGAGTCCAACAACCCGTTGTACTCACGGCCAGAGACCCGAATCATGCCATCAGGCCAGAATGATCCGCGAACGAATTCGGGATCGTTCGCGACGAGAGTTTGGATGTTCGGCGAAGTCCGGTCTATCGAGGGTTGAGCAATGAACCGAGTGTCACGGAGTTCACCGCCTGGGCGGTACGGTAGCCCATGGGTGTTGGCCTGGCGCTCATCCCGTTTGTTGTAGAACTCCCACACGCTGTGACATTGCCCGCAGACTTGTGAGGAACGTTTGGGGTCAAGCCTGGTGGGCTGCACGATGGTGGTGTCTGGTTCCGATGCCAGGTGGAGTCCGTAGCGCTGGAGAGGGTTTCGATTAGCCGCTACGTGAGCCTTGGCTGGCCCATGACAGGACTCACAGGCAATGCCAAATTCAGTTACGGTGGTATCGACACGTTGTTGGTCGATGGGAGTGGTTTGGAACGGTGTGTCAAATGCGGTCTTGCCGAGAGTGGTATGACAGACGATACAAATGGCGTTCCAGTGGCCGTCTAGCATGGCCAAGGATTGATTCGGGGGGTGCAGTACTACTGAGCTGCGTGGCGCCCACTGTTCTTCGGCGATCAGGTAGACGCCAGGGAGTACATTGAGACTCCGGTCGTGGCCGGTAGCGTACCAGTAGATATTTTGATGATGTGATCCGGTGATCATGACCACCTCTCGGCGAATCCGCGGTTGGTCAACCAGTGGCCCATCCCAATTGGGATCGTCGAATTCCGCCCAATACTGGCCATTTGCTTCTTCTAAGTCCATTGGGCGCCCATGTACATTCTTAACTTGGACCCCGTCGAAGTCGGCTCGCACAGTTTCTGGTGTTGCGACTTGGGTCATCGTACGGTGGAAGGACCCATACCAGCTGTTGTACTCGGAAGGGTGGCAGGCTTGGCAAGTCCGAGAGGAAACGTAGTCACTATCCACGAGCTCGATTGGGCGGTAGTCGATTTCGGACTCGGGCTCGGGTTGAATGGGCGTTATTGCGATGGAGATGCCAAGCCCAATTAAGGCTGGCAGTAGCAGTGCTGCAGGCACGGTTTTTCCGAGATGCCAATTTTTTCGGGTACTAAGTTGGGGGGGAGAGGTCATTCAAGGTTTCCGGTGCCTGTGGCACCGCTGAGGCGGCACCACAGGTGACCGGGAAAATAGCTAGGAGTAGCCAAAACTCTGGACTCCGCGCTAGTGGAGTTAGTTTGACGCGAAGCAGTAAAAATATCCGTTGCCACCGGTTGCTTGGAGGTTGGCTTGGCTACAGCCACGCGAGCCGTGTGCAGAATTCCAAGAAGCTGGATTTGCGCCTCCACCGGTGCGGTCGAAGTGACCAACCAGGGCGCTCCCACTACCATCGGCGCCTGATGTCCAGTTGCTACAGGTGGTGTCTCCGCTGCCAGAGACCGCAGTTCCGTCGAGATAGGACCCGGTAAGAATGTCGTGTTGGTTTGGGTCGTCCCCGCGGCCGTTTGTCATGCCGCCTTGCTCGTTCAGTACGCTCTCTTTGGTCAGATAGTTCTCAAAGTGAAGTTGGTCGATGTTCTCTGCAACCACAGTGCCTTCGACATTCTGCCAGGGGCCAGTCCCAATGCGGTCACGGGCATCCACGCTCCCAGTTCCGGTGGTGCTGAGGTAGGCGCGCCAAGTCTTACCACTGGCCCCAACAGCAGAGGCAAGCGATTGACAGTGGGCATCAGCTCCTTGGAGCCCACCTAGGTTGGCACCGTTTCCAGGTCCAGCGCTAGTAAGAAAGAAGGTCATGTCTGAGGCTTGGGCGTATGCCTGGGCAGAGCTGAAAGTTAGGACTAGAACTGCGGAACTGAGTAGCTGTAGGACTTTCATTTTCAGGTTCTCCTCGATAGTCTGGTTGCGCCAGTCTGGTACAGTTCAGGACTGGTCCGGTGAGCCTGTGTCATCTCTTGGGGATTATAGCCCGGGTGGTCGATGACCGAAATGGTCAGGCTTGCATATACTCTGTCAACTATGTCTTTGATTAAAGGTAATTTCAGGCGGTCCTCTGGGTGTTCCGTGCTCTTGTTTGTTCAGGTTTTGGCATTTGCGGCCATGGGAGTTGGTTGCCAAACCAAGAGCACGGTTGCGCCCAGCGATAGTGTGGAGTTTTCGTTTGTCGACCTGCAGCTAGGCACAGGGGCTGAGGCGGCGACCGGGTCTCAGGTTACAGTCAACTACAGTGGGTGGCTTTATGATGCGGCAAACCCTGACAATAAGGGCACCTTATTTGACAGTGGGCAAGGGTTTTCTTTCGTGCTTGGCAGTGGTCAGGTGATTTCTGGTTGGGATCAGGGAGTGGCAGGGATGCGGGTGGGAGGTAAGAGAAGGCTCATTGTTCCACCGGAATTGGCTTATGGCAGTCAGGGTGCCGGTGTGATTCCTCCTAATGCTCCGTTAGTTTTTGAGGTGGATGTGCAAGCGGTTCTTTGAACGGTGATTGGTCGGGCAGCCAGTGCTGCGGTTGGCGGGTGTGATTCTGGCGAGACGGTCATGACCTTCGATCCTTGGCACTGCGAAGCTGGTTGGTGACTACTTCGGTTTTTGGAGAGGAATGACGAGCCATGGTGTCAAGAAACACAGTTCTGGTCGTGAAGCGGTGTTTTTGGCTGGGATGGGTTGTGACTTTTGCGACCCTCGGTACGCTAGCTGCACAGACGCCCAGGCAGATCATGCGTCAGGCAGAAGCGGATTTCTTGGCTGGTCGGTTGGAAGCTTCTGTGACAGGGTTCGACCAGGTAGCGCGGGCTCTTCCTGAGGCAGCACCGCAGTTCTGGCAACGGGGGATCGCCCTTTATTATGTGGGACGTTATACCGATTGCCGGCGGCAGTTTGAATCACACCGTTTGGTAAATCCGAACGACGTGGAGAATGCCGCTTGGCATTTTCTGTGTGTGGCGCGAGAGGAATCCCCTGAGGAGGCCCTGGCCGCGTTGCTACCGGTGGGACCAGACCCCCGCGCTCCCATGGGAGCCATTTATGAAATGTTTCGGGGCCGCATGTCCCCAGAGACTGTTCTGTCTGCAGCGCGTGATCCGCGTGCGCGATTTTATGCCCACCTGTACCGTGGTTTATATCACGAGGCTTATGGTCGAACCGAAGCCGCAGGAGAAGAGATAGCGCTGGCGGCCGATGAGCGGTTTTCCCGCGTGGGCGGCTATATGCACGGGGTGGCGGTGGTCCATCGTGACAGGTTGGCTCGTTGACCGATGTCCCTCAGGGATTGGGCGAACTCCTATGAGGTGGCCTGCTGAGCTCATTCGAGCAGCCGGATGCGGTGGACCTCACTATCGCCAACGTAGAGTCCGACCCCGGAGGCGAAAAAGACCCCGTGCGGTCTTGCCATGCGGCAGCGCAATGGGTCGGTTTCTGGGCCATCACCCCGTTCACCGTCACCTAGTACCGTCGAAATAAGCCCTGTGTCGACGTCGACCATTCGAATTACATGATTTTCGGTGTCGGCGATGTAGAGTTTGCCTTCCGCAAATGCGAGGCCCTTTGGACCGGCCAGAGTAGCTTGCAGAGCGGGTCCCCCGTCTCCCGTGTATCCCTGGCTTCCAGTCCCAGCCACATGGTGAATCGTCTGTGTGGCTAAGTCGATGCGGTAGATGGCGTTTCCTTCCCGTAGGGCCAAGTACAGATTGCCGTCGGGGTCGCTGGCCATAGCCCTAGGCCCATTCAACGGGGTTCCGGCAAGTGGAGCCCCGTCTGGAGTGGCTTCACGAGCACCGGTTCCAGCCCAAGTCTCTATGATGCCAGTGCTAGGACTGACCCGCCGGATTCGATGGTTGCCGATATCGCAAATTAGGAGGTTTCCTTGCGGATCGAAGGCGATGCTGTGCGGTCGTTGGAGCTGTGCTTGAACGGCTGGACCCCCGTCACCGGAGAATCCAGGTTGCCCTGTGCCGGCAATGGTTGAGATGATGCCAGTAGTGGCGTGGACCTTACGCACCGCGTGGCTATCCCGTTCGACTATGTAGAGGTGACCGCTCTGATCAAATTGGATTTCGTGGGGCATGTTCAGGGCGGCGTCGGTCGCGGGTCCACCATCCCCAGAATAACCTCGGACACCATTACCTGCAACGGTGGTGGTTCGACCTGTAGCCAGGTCAAGTCGACGGATGCGTTGATTGTCAAGATCGCAGAAATACAGGGCCCCATCTGGGCCAATGACCACTCCATAGGGGTTGGCGACCTGTGTGTCTGTAAGTCCAGCTTCGCCGGTGCCTATGACGGTGGTAACCGTGGCTCCGTCTGAGTAACTGACCAAAAGAAAGGTGAAAAGTGTCAGAGTGGCAAGTGATTTCATCGGATCTCCCGGTTTGGGCTGTACGGCCCAGAGCTAGCAGCTGCTACCGCTCCAAGTTCCCATTACTGTTCTAATTGCAATCTCGTTCGCAAGTCTATTACCTGGGATTCAAGAGGTATAGCCTCGTCACCTCGTCCGGTTGAGCGCATAAGCGTGGCGTAGTCCTCTAAAACAACCAACAACTGGTCTAGGCTTGATTCCCTGGTGCGCAGTATAGCGAGTACCTCACTATAGAGTAATTCAGCTTCGGTATAGCGTTTTTGTTGAAGATAGAGACTGGCAAGAGCTACTTTGATGGTGACTACTTCGTCGTCGACCGGTCCTTGTAGCAGGGTAAGCGTCTTAAGAGCTCGTTCATAAAGAGGTTCCGCCTCTTCAGTCCGGTCGAGTGCTGTGTAGAAGAGCGCAAGATCGGCCGTAAAGCGGCCGACTCGCGCTGAGGTTGGTCCATCTGTCTGTCTAAGAAGTTCCAGCGATTCTAGGTAGAGGAGTTCAGCCTCTTCGTCCCGCGCTTGACTGTGGTAAAAATTTGCGAGACTTCCGAGGGTTACCGCCTGTCTAGGGTCCGTGGGACCAAACTCAGTTGCTGAACGTTCGGCTGCGTGGAAAAACTCTTCCGCAGCTTCGAATCGTCCATCTTGTTGGGCGAAGACGGCAGCGTCCATTTGTTGCCGCCATGTGGCTTGTTGACAGGCGGGTAGCGAGGTCAGGATGGCTGCAGTCAGAAAGGCGGAAGGAGTCAGTTTGTGCGTCACGAACCGTACCATGAGCTAGAAGGAATGGGGAACAGCCTCCCGATGGGGCATTTTCGCGTTGCCTAGAACGATGAAAATGACTCGAGCTTGGACTGGCATCGTGTTCGAGGAGGATGGTACGATTCACTCACTTCGAGATTATAGCCCGTCTGGTGGGTGTCGCTTTTGACTGTCGAGGGGGTAGGTCATGTGGCCCGGAGTCTATTTGGATACTGAGGTCGGTTCGGCGGATGTTTCTTCGGTGGGGAGTCGGTATAGACTTGGAGCCATGGCCGACTCGACATCTGGTCACCCTATCGCTGCTGTTAATTGTCAGCGGTATGGGTCGAGTGAGGTCCATGCTCCGGATCCCAAGTCATCCAATACCCCTATGTTATTTCCCTTGTTGGCCTCTCTGGTAGCTTTGTGTGTCTCCTCAGACGTACCGGTTGCTGCGCAAAGTGGTGAGTGGCGGTCCTACGGCGCTGATGTTGCGAGTACCAAGTATTCCCCGCTTGACCAAATTGACTCGGGGAATGTTGGTGACCTGAAGGTCGTGTGGCGGCAGTCGACGATCCCAGAGGCTGTTCGGCAAGGGAGAGTCGTGCGAGCCCCTTCTGTAGTCCAAAATACTCCGTTAATGGCTGATGGCCGGTTGTATGTCAGTACAGGACTTGGCACTGTTGCTGCCCTCGATGCTGGTACCGGAGAGGTTGTGTGGTTCGATCCATTGCCTGCAGGTTCTGAACGTCGAGGGGGCGCCAGTCGCGGGGTTGCCTTTTGGAAAGATCCAGTAACTGACGAGGCTCGTATTGTCGCGGTAGTCGGCTCTACGTTGGTGGCGTTAGATGCTAGAACTGGCAGACGCTATGACGAATTTGGTGATGGAGGCGAAGTCGACCTGACTGAAGGCTATGACATTCGTTCGGTGAGTGAGTTTAGATGGAGGTCTGCGCCGGTGGTGGTTAACGACATCGTTGTGATTGGCTCAGCCATGACCGATATTGTGAATCAGACGATGCCGGCTCGTAAGGAAATGTCGCCTGGAGACGTGCGTGGCTTTGATGTTCGAACGGGCGAGCAATTGTGGATCTTTCATACCGTACCGCAAGAGGGTGAGTTTGGTAATGAGACCTGGTTGACCGGAACAAATGAGGATAGAGCCTCATGGGAGTACACCGGAAACACCAATATGTGGGCGTGGGCCAGCGCTGATGAAGAGCTTGGCTATGTGTATCTACCGCTATCTACACCGACGAACGACTACTATGGCGGGCATCGACCTGGTGACAACCTTTTTGCCGAAAGTTTGGTTTGTCTCGATGTTCGAACCGGCGAGAGAGTCTGGCACTTTCAGGCGGTGCATCACGGGGTTTGGGACTATGACTTTCCGGCGGCACCGAACCTGGTTGATATCTCTGTGGACGGTCGGGAAATTAGGGCCGTGGCAATTGTGAGTAAGCAGGGCTTCACTTATGTTTTCGATCGGGTCACAGGGGAACCAGTCTGGCCGATTGAGGAACGTCCCGTGGCATCCGGCAATGTCCCCGGGGAATGGTATGCGGCGACACAACCATTTCCGACGAAACCACCACCCTATGAGCAGCAGGGTGTCACGGTAGATGACCTGATCAATTTCACGCCGGAGCTGAGGCAAGAGGCCGAGCAAATTCTCGCCAGATATGTGTCGGGCCCACTGTTTACCCCGCCTTCGATTATTAGTGAGGGTCCACAGGGGACCAAGGGCTTGGTTCAAGCCCCTGGTCTTGTCGGTGGGGCCGATTGGACGGGTGCCGGAGTCGATCCCGAAGCCGGTATGCTGTTTGTGTCGACAGTTAGGACTCCTGCGGTGGTGGGCTTGACTCGCTCGCAGCATCCGCGTTCGAACGTGGACTATGTGATGGAGTCACTCGATATCGCCGAAGGGCCCCAAGGGCTACCTTTACTGAAGCCACCGTACGGGAGCTTGGTTGCTATAGACCTGAATGTAGGGGAAATTCGGTGGAGAGTGCCGAATGGTGATGGGCCACGAGACCACCCGGCGCTTAGATCTCTAGTGCTTCCCCCATTAGGACAGGCCGGCCGAGTATCACCGTTGATTACCCAGACATTGGTATTCCTTGGGGAGGGAGTAGACCGAGGTATGGTGGTATCCCCTGAGGGGGTTGGGGGGAAGCGCCTCAATGCCTACCACAAGAGGACAGGCGCCTTGGTCGGCCATGTCAATCTACCGGGTGGGGTATCAGGTGCCCCGATTACCTACTTGTTCGAGGGGCGGCAGTTTCTGGTGATGCCAATTGGGTGGAGTGATATGGAGAGTGAGTGGGTTGCCCTTGCCCTGTCGGAATGATTGCCTTGACTGACTGGGGAATGGCCAGGGTTGTGAATCACGAGGTTTCAGTTGAAAAGGCGTAAAACGTAGCCGGTCCTTTGGGGGAGCTTGAATAAAGTGACGTGGGAATGACGGGGTTGCTACAGGGGGGATAGGACGATGAAGAGAGCCAGAGCTGCATTGCTCGGAGTGTTGGGAGTTGGATTGGTCGTTTGTGTGTTGGTTTCACCATTAGGCTTGGGGGCCAGGCAGGTGACGGTGGAAGTAGACCACGATGATATCGGAGGGGTCGTTAGTGGGCCGGATGGGCCCGAAGCGGGTGTGTGGGTAATCGCCGAGACGTCTGATTTACCGACTCGATTCAATCGTACGGTCGTCACGGATGACGCGGGACGATATGTCGTTCCTGATTTACCTGAAGCGACCTACGATGTCTGGGTTAGGGGGTATGGGTTAGTTGATTCACCGAAACAACGTGTGTCACCAGGTAGCTTGGTTGACCTGACTGCCGTGGTGGCGCCAGATGAACAAGCGGCTGCTCAGTACTACCCATCTGGCTACTGGTATTCGCTACTTGAAGTTCCAGGACCGGAAGAATTCCCAGGGACAGGGCAAAATGGCAACGGTATTTCGCCAGATATGACCAGTCAGGCCGCTTGGTTACGGGGTGTGAAGTCTGGTGGCTGCACCGCCTGTCACGGTTTAGGTACGAAGGCGACTCGAGAGATTCCTCCGCAATTAGGCGAGTTCGATTCACTGGTCGCTGCTTGGGACCGTCGGATTCAATCTGGGCAGGCCGGTGGCAGCATGAGTGGCGCGCTCGATCGGATGGGGCGTCGTCGGGCCCTGGAGATGTACGCCGATTGGACGGGGCGTATCATGGCTGGAGAAGTGCCGGCAAGACCCCCACGACCCCAGGGAGTTGAAAGGAACGTTGTTATCACGCAGTGGGATTGGGCCGATCCGACAGCCTATTTGCATGATGAGGCATCCACTGACAAGCGCAATCCTACCGTCAACGCCAACGGTCCGATTTACGGGGCCCTTGAGGCTAGCGCCGATTATGTTCCTGTTCTCGATCCGGTAAGTCATACGACCAGTCAAGTGCTGGTGCCGGTTCGTGAACCGAACACTCCTCTGGCAGCTGGGCCACCTTTGGCGTCCTCGCCATATTGGGGGGACGAGGCTATTTGGGATAGTCGCTCCAACATTCATAATCCGATGCTCGACCAGGAGGGAAGGGTCTGGTTAACCTCACGAGTAAGGGGGCCTGAGAATCCAGCAATGTGCCTTGAAGGGTCTGACCATCCTTCGGCTAGAGTTTTTCCTAATGAACGGGCTAATCGTCACTTGGCCGTCTACGATCCATCCACCGATGAGATGACCCTCATCGGGACTTGCTACAGCACTCATCATTTGATTTTTGCTGAGGACGAAGACAACACCCTATGGACTAGCGGTGGGGGACAGGTTATAGGTTGGCTCAATACGAAAGTCTTTTTGGAGACAGGTGATGAAGAGGCAGCCCAGGGTTGGAGTCCCTTAGTCTTGGATTCAAATGGAAATGGCCGCCGCGATGAATGGGTTGAGCCTGGGGCACCGGCTGATTCAGCGAAGGATACGAGAATTCGTTCAGGATTCTATGGGGTGGCGGCCAATCCCAATGATGGCAGTATTTGGGGTTCTTCGCTGGGTATGCCTGGGGCATTGTTACGTTTCGCGCCAGGAGTTAATCCCTCTGAGGACGGACTGACAGAGATTTACGAGGTCCCCTGGGAGAACCCAGGTGCTGAGGTACAGGGTTATTCGCCCAGAGGCATGGATATCGATCGG
>Ga0310344_10001256_pt1 | contig 19410 bp, 15 predicted proteins | sample HC15DNA20200_MG_FD_203801 | JGI IMG/M metagenome (GOLD analysis project Ga0310344, IMG submission 203801) | Marine microbial communities from station ALOHA, North Pacific Subtropical Gyre - HC15-DNA-20-200_MG | ecosystem: Environmental > Aquatic > Marine > Oceanic | place: Pacific Ocean: North... | reverse complement strand
CGACCACTATTCCAGGCTCAACTCGGACCCATCCTTCATCTACATTCAGTTCGATGAGTTGAGACATGTGTCGCGAGTAGTCGATTACTATCGCGTGGTTTACGGTCTGGCCTGCGAGGCTAGTCCCAGCGCCACGAGGGAGAACTGGCACCTGTAGTTCCGCAGCAACACGGACTACATGTTGCACATCATCAGGTGTACGTGGATACACGACTGCGACTGGCTCCATTTCATAGATCGATGCGTCAGTTGCAAACATAAGTCGATTTGGTCGATCGATCAGGACGTCGTCTTCTCCACCGCTCAACCCAGCGATCAGTGCTGCGGCAAGTTTCTCTAACTCTGAGCTAGGGCTATGCAGCAGCTCTAGTGCTCGTCTGGCACTGAGCTGAGTAGGAGGAGTGTTTGCTTCTATCACTTCGCGCGTACTCATAGATAGAGCGTACCCGCTAGACTCCGGAACCGCTTCCGTTGTGGTAGAAGGATACAATCCGGTGGGCTGTGTTGATGAGGAGATAGAGTGGTCGAACCGTCAATTTCACAGTATGGAATTTCACTTGCTCGGAACGTCGGTATGAAGGCTCGCGACGGAGTCTGGCTCGCGACCGATGTATGGCGACCAGCCCGTGCGGGCGAACCTCTTCCTGGGCCGTTTCCGGCTCTGCTTGTTCGCACACCCTACGATCGTCGTAGCCCACGTTACGAACGTCACGGCGAATTCTGGGCAGAACACGGATACCTCTTAATTGTTCAAGATGTCAGAGGTCGATTTGAGTCAGAAGGTGATTTTGTTCTCCTAGCAAATGAAGGTGTTGACGGTTACGACGCAGTTGAATGGGTGGCAGGACTTCCGTACTGCGATGGGAACATAGGTACCTTTGGTACGTCCTACTCAGGTTGGGTTCAGAATGCACTCGCACTCGAACGTCCCCCTCATTTGCGTGCTATGTGGGTGAATCAAGGTGGCTCAAATGGCAATGTGACAGCATTGAGACATAACGGAGCACTCGAACTTCGTTGGTTGACGTGGGCTGTTAGTCATGGTGCTGTTTCTCCTGAGGCGAAGCGTAATCCAGATCTTGCCTTGTCCCTGCGGAAGAATGCCGAGGCTATGTACGAATGGCTTAGGCGGCTTCCATGGTCGGAAGATGAATCCCCATTAGCTCAGCTTCCTCAGTATGAAACTTGGGCGCGAGAGCTCTACGAGCGCGGTGATGACGACGAATACTGGCAACAACGTGGATTGAACTTCGAAACACATCTTAATGAGAGTGCTGATGTACCAACCCTATATTCGAGTGGTTGGTATGACTCGTACACCCGAGCTACCACGGATCTGTTCAGTGCCGCTAACCAACGTTTCGCAGATCAACAGTTGCTTATGGGCCCGTGGACACATGGTGAAGCTTCGATTGAGCGAACATACTCGGGGGAAGTAGATCTAGGTCCCGAAGCGCCACTACATACAGCAAATTCAGAAGGTGTACGACCTGTCCATTTGGAGTGGTTTGATCATCATTTGCGAGGAGTTGATAACGCCTCTGAAGCTCCTCGTGTAAAGATCTTCGTTATGGGTGGCGGTACTGGGGTACGAGATGCTGCTGGTCGGATCGCCCATGGTGGTAGCTGGCGTGACGAGTCTGAATGGCCATTGGCACGAGCAATCCCAACGGCATTTTTCTTCCATTCCGCAGGCCGTTTGGTTCGCGACAGACCTCCTGTTGATACTGAAGCATCTTCTAGTTTTCGCTACGATCCAGAACAGCCGCTGCCGACCATATCGGCCAACACATCCTCATTGAACGAGATTATGCCACGACCTGATCGGACAACCCTTGCCACCCCTCTGGATCTTGTACGGGTCATGGTAATCCAAGGTGGTGCAGATCAGCGGACGCGCCCTGATTTGCACGGTTGTGAGCCTCCCTATGGTCCTCTCGAAGAACGCACTGATGTGCTCTCGTTTTCAACAGAAGCACTTGAGAATGACCTCGAAGTTACTGGTCCGATTGAAGTGGCGATACACCTTGAATCGGATGCGCCGGACACTGATCTCTTCGTTATGTTGCAGGATATTTATCCCATAAGTACTGAATGGCCTGATGGTTATCGTCTAAACGTTTCTGACGGGTTGATGCGGGTGCGTTACCGAAATGGGATGGATGTACCTGAACTAATGTCCGGTAAGCCAGTTGAGGTGAAATTTCAGCTCTACCCAACTAGTAATCGTTTCTGTACCGGTCATCAGATACAGGTACTTGTAAGTTCCTCTTCATTTCCTCGATTTGATCCAAATCCGAACACCGGAGAGCCGATTGGACGGCATACGAATACACGTGTGGCCAACAATCGCATTCACCACTCGATCGCTAGGCCCTCGAGAATCACGCTACCGTTGGTGCCGATCGAAGAACGCTAGCCTGTTATGCAGTGTTTAGGTGGAGACAGCTTCGGCATCAGGGTCGAGATAGGGCAGAAGTGACTCCCAAAGATCGGTCTCAGATTCCAGCATTTTACCTAGGCCGGATAATAGGCCCATCACACGTGCTATTAAAATCACATCTCCTGGTACATCGATGAGAGGGTTTGCACGCAGTACAGAACCGATACGTGCGTTGATATCAGCGACCATTTCTTGATCGGCGTATGGTTTTCCGGAGCGAAGAACGTCACCAAGAAATGCATCACCAAGGGCAGTGTAAGTCTCACTATCACGAGTACGCGTGCGGAACCCCATACCCTCCATCGTGCCAGTAATTGCATCAGGTTGTTCACTTAAAATCGCGCTAGTTAGCACAATTAACTGCTCCCGAAATTCGTTAGGTAGTGTCTTAGTCAGACCAAAATCGACGAGGCCGATTTTCGCACGGGTATCAGCACCTTTCCCAGGAACTACGAATAGGTTTCCCGGATGCGGGTCGGCGTGGAACATTCCTCGATCCAAGATCATAGTGTTGTAGAGGTCCACAAGAGTCGCAGCTACCTGTGGAGTGTGTACCCCTTCGACGCGCTGCCGTTGAACGTCACTAATTTTTATCCCGTCGATGAAATCCATTGTCAACACTCGCTGAGAGGAATACTTCCAGTAAATTTTTGGAATCACCACGTCGTTACGATCATCGAGCAATGTTGCGAGCTTCTCAGCAGCACGACCCTCATGGATAAAGTCAACTTCCTCAGGTGCATTCCGCTCCATTTCATCAATGATTGGACGAAAATCGATTACCTGTTCAAACCGTGACCAGAGGTTGACCAGCATTCGGAGGGCTTGCAGATCATGTTGGACGATCTTTTCAACTCCTGGGTATTGGACCTTGATCGCTACCGGTGTGCCATCGTTCAGCCTTCCACGGTATACCTGAGCGAGCGAAGCAGCGGCGACAGGTTCTTCCTCGAATTCTTCATAGAGTTCATCGATTGATTTGCCAAGTTCGGACTCGATTACCGGGCGCATTTCCGACCACGGTCGCGGGGGTACTTGGTCGTGCACTAACGAGAGTGTACGAACGTATTCATCCATCAAGATGTCGGCACGGCTGCCGAGGAATTGGCAAGTCTTAACGACTAAGCCTTGATGTTTTACTGCTCGCCGTACGACGGATAGCGCTGCCGCACGGTGGAAATGGTGGGTTGCTTGAGTCGCTCGTTCCGTGTCTAGGAATCGGCGTTTTATCCTCAACCAGCGCCATCGCAGCCATAGAGCGATCACTGTGCCGAACAGAGGTAACGCACGGCGCCAGCGTCCTACAGGTGGCTGCACGGGCGTTCGGAACTCTTCAAAGCTGATCACTGTTATCGGCCATTCATCCAAAATCAGGTAGTTACTATATGACAATATCAATGAAGTGTTTTAGAACTCGAACCGTACTCAGCGCGCTTCGAGACGGACCGAGGTACGATTTTTCTAATGGTCGTATTTAACCCATTTATTCCATCGTTCAAGGTAAATCCGTATCTGCAGTACGGACGGTTGCGTGACTCAGATCCGGTACATCGGAGTATCGCGATGCAGTCTTGGATTCTTACTCGCTATGAGGACTGTATGGCGGTTCTTCGTGATACCGAAACTTTTTCATCTGATGCAAGGCATGCGGAAGGTGAGTTAGGGAAACTAGCCACTAGACAGCGTGAAGAGTCACCACTTGGTGATACGCAGACATTACTGACGATAGACCCGCCGGCTCACTCACGTATGCGTGCGATCGTGAATCGAGTATTCGTACCACGCCGTGTTGAAGAACTTCGGCCTCGGATTGAGGAGATCGTAGATGGATTACTAGAAGACCTACCGAAGTCAGGCGAGTTTGAATTGATGGAGGCGTTAGCTCAACCACTGCCAGTGATAGTGATAGCTGAATTGCTAGGTGTTCCACCAAACGATCGAATGCGCTTCAAAGAATGGTCTACCGCGATCGCGGCAACGACTGATCTACTCAACTCAGAAGAGGTGATTAACGACGCAAGTGATACCACTCTCGAACTGATGGAATACTTTGGACGCTTCATCGAAGAGAGGCGTACTTCGCCTCGAGGCGATTTAATATCTGCTCTTGTCGAAGCACAGGAACTTGATCAACTAACGACCGATGAAATTCTCGCGTTCACGATTTTGTTGCTTGTAGCGGGTCACGAAACAACAACGAATCTTATAGGGAATGGAACATTGATACTGCTGGATCGCCAGGAGGATGCCGAGAAGCTCCGTGTTAATGTGGATACCATCCCAAGAGCTGTAGAAGAGATGTTGCGATTCGATTCTCCTGTCCAAGCGGTAGTACGTGTTGCTCGTGAATCGACCGATATTGGAACGAAGCGAATCGAACGTGGTGATGTGCTCATGTTAATGCTTGGTGCTGCGAACCATGATCCACAGTGGTTTGATAATCCTAGTGAGTTCAATATCGCTCGTGAGCCAAACCGGCATCTATCATTTGGAATGGGCCCGCATTTTTGCCTAGGTGCTCCGCTGGCACGACTCGAGGCGGAGGTTGCTTTTGGTGCGATGCTCCAACGATATTCTGCTTTCAGGTATGGCGAAGGAGCGGTTGAAAGAGGTGGGACACTCTTGCTTCGGGGGCTGACGAAGCTTCCCTTATCGGTTAGCGCGTAATTGTATAAGTTGATTCAAGGTTCTGGTATTACCGCATTAGTTTCGATCAAGTTGCCAAGGGCGTGAGGTGGATCCACTAGTTTTCGATCGAAACATTGATTGAATCGTATCGACCGCAGCAGCGGTCGCGATCACAGTTACGCGGTCACCTGTAATTAACCGAGTATGACCGCGTGGGATAATTGTTGCACCGTCATGACGCACAGCAACCATAATTACATTTTCCGGTAGCTCTAATTCGCTGATTTGATGCCCGCTAATTTTACTTTCGCGCTCGACACGTAATTCCAAATAACGAACATCATCACCCAGTGCAGGGCGTAACCGGCCTCGACGTGCGTCTGAGTCTCTATTCTCGATCGCGCTTGCATAAGCATTTGTGATGTCTGTCCGGCGGAGAATGCCGCATGGGACGAGAGCTTGGTCGCGGAGCGTAACTGGCAATGCGTGGAACGATTGTCCTGCAAAGACGCCGAGTGCGTCATGTAAAGATTGGTCGGGAAAGATGGTTCGAGGGTCTGTACTGCACACGTCATTAGCAGTTAGTGATTCGTCGGCTTGACCGAGCGCCTGATTTACATCTGTATCGGTAATTACACCCTGAAGTTCTCCTGCATCGTTTACCACTAGCGCTATCGTTTCGCGATCTCCCGCTAGCTCTATAGCTATTTCGCCGATCGGAGTTTCCGGGGCGACACGTGCTGCAGCTGGTGTCATTGCGTCAGAAACCAACAAAGATTGCATGACATCAGACGGCATGCCTTCTTCCTCAATGACAACTCCGCGTCTAGATAGGCCGTATGTAAATATCGTGTCTCTACTGAGTAGCTGAGATACTAGCGTGGCCGTTACTACTGCAGTCATTACCGGGAGAATAATTTCGTAGTCACGTGTCAATTCGAAGATAATCATGACTGCTGTAATTGGTGAACGCGCCGTTCCAGCTGTTAGAGCTGCCATTCCAACTGTTGCGTATGCGCCTGAGGTGGCGGTCTGGTCAGGAAAGAGTTCGTTGACCAATCCGCCAAAGGCCCCACCGAGCATCGCGCCGATGAATAACGATGGACCGAAAACGCCACCGCTTCCGCCACTACCGATTGTCAAAGATGTTGCCGCGATTTTAAGAACGAGTACAAGTAGTAATATTCGTACCATTCCCTCACCGGATAAGGCCTCTTCTAGTGCTGTTTCACCGAGCCCCAAAATGTCGCGGTTGTAGAGTCCGATTGTTCCGACTAGGACCCCCGCGATAGCGGGTAGCAGTAAGGGGTGTACGGGCAGCTGAAGGAACCGATCCTCTGTCCAGTACAATGACCGCATGAAAGCGATGCTAATCACACCTGCGACGCCTCCGAGGATCGCGTATAAGGGGATTTCGAAGATGACGTTTTCGAGTTCATGAGGTTGAATGCTCAGTGTTGGATCGTCGCCCCTGATGAGTACAGATGTAGTCGTGGCAACGACTGAAGCGAGAACGACGACACTGAAATTACGAGTGTTGAAGCGTCGTAAGATCACTTCGAGTGCGAAGAAAACACCTGCGATTGGTGCGTTGAACGTTGCCGCGATACCGCCCGCAGCACCTGATGCGAGCATGAGTTTTACGTTCTCGTCGGACAGTCTTAGCATTCGGGCCGTTGTTGATCCGATCGCGGCGCCGATTTGGATGACAGGGCCTTCTTTGCCGCCTGAACCGCCTGACCCCACGGTCAAAGCCGTAGCGATCGGTTTCGTCAGGATTGCCCATGGATTCATTCGACCTGCGTTAGTTTCAACTGCAGCCAGCACTGGTGCGACTCCTGCACCTCTAGCATCACGAGCGATGAAATACGTGAAGATGCCTACGAGTAATCCGCCGAATGTTGGGGCGAGGATTAATTTCCATTTGCCGATTGAAAGCAGCACATCGTCGAGAAGCCAGTCGAACATGATCGTGTCGACAGAGTCGATCATGAATTCGAAACATACAGCTCCAAGCCCAGTAAGTAGTCCGATGAAACTTGCGATCACCATTGGCCCACCACTAGGTGACCGTTCGATTATCGACCGGGTCCGTAGTAGCAGACGTGTCTGAGCGCGCTTAGCGGATTGCGAGAGGATCACATTCAGGGCATCGTATCGCGAAGGCTTGGACTCGCAACTCATCTAACATCTGGAAGTTGCGTCTTCAGGAATGTCGAAAGGAAGTTACTAGTGTCTGATTATGATTCCGAAAATGTTTTCGCGAAGATTCTTCGGGATGAAATTCCGAGTCTTCGTGTTTACGAGGACGACGAGTTCATCGCTTTTCGAGATATCGATCCGTCAGCACCGACACACGTGGTATTGATTCCACGCGGTGAAGCGCCCACGGGCCTTGATCAGCTAACCGAGTCAGACACTACGATGCTAGGGAAATTAACTATTGCTGCGACTAAAATTGCTCGAGAGCTCGGGCTTGAGACTGATGGCTATCGTCTAGTTTTGAATAACGGTCCGGATGCGGGTCAGACCGTGTTTCATTTACATATGCATATTCTAGGTGGAGGACGGCTTGGCCCAGTGGCCTAGAAAATAAGCGAAAGTGAGTCGAGCTAACTGTTGCTTCTGTTGACCTCATAGTGTGTACGAGGTCCGCTGCTAGGATGGTCAAGTTCGTCCGCTTCACTAGCTTATTCAGAGTTATGAGGAGAGATGAATACTGTAATCATAGCGTGGGCCTGTAGCTCAGCGGCCTAGAGCAGTCGGCTCATAACCGATCGGTCCCAGGTTCGAATCCTGGCGGGCCCACCACCTTCAAAACGTTGAAGGATGATTCCGGAGATTGATGATGTTCCGTCACCAGATACGTGAAGCACTGACCAGTTTTCGACCTAATGAGTTGTCAAATGTTAATCGTCGTGAGTCGGGAGTGCTGCTCCTGATGCATCAGATCGCTGGCGTCGAGCATCTTGTTTTTCAGCACCGGACAGAGCGTGTCCGCTATCACAAGGGCCAAATCAGTTTCCCTGGAGGCGCACGAGATACAGAGGATGGCACTCTACTGGAAACTGCATTGCGTGAAACTAAAGAAGAAATAGGAGTGTCTGGGGATCTTATTGAGATCTATGGGCGTCTTGATGACACAGTCACAGGTGGTACGAACTATCTCATTCGACCATTTGTTGGTGTGATTTCGAGCGATGTGAGGGTCGAGTTTGTTGAGGCTGAACGTGAAGTGCGCGAGCTGTTTCATGTACCGGTAGCTCATCTCCTGTCAGAGGAGGCACGAGCTTGGAAGGCAGTTGAGCAAGATGGTTCTATCGAAATAACTCCAGCTTATGCATACGGTGCACATATAATTTGGGGTGCAACCGCTCGGATGCTTAGTCAGTTTCTCGAGCTAATCGATCCTGCTGCGAGGCACGGATGACAGTAGTTTTCGTACGTCATGGTGAATCGGAAGGAAATGCTCGAGGCGTGATCACAGGATCGTTGGATCTTGACTTGACTGACCGGGGTCGTCTTCAAGCGCAACAAGTTGGTGTTCGTCTTGCACCGGAACCAGTCGTTGCTGTGTATTCGAGTCGATTGCGACGAGCTTCACAGACTGCTTTAGCGATCGCCAGACATCATGATTTAGATGTCGAGGAAATTGTTGAGTTGAATGAATACGAATATGGTGAGGCGGAAGGCCTTGCGTGGACAGATATCGCGAAGAAATATGACCTCACAGCAGTCGACTGGGGCCGCGGTGCTGTTCCCGGTGAAGAAGGTCATAGGCATTTTCGTAGTCGTGTGGCGCAGGCAGTTGATGAACTGTTAGAGCGTCATAGAGATGATTTCGCAGTTGTCGCTTGCCATGGTGGGACGATTATCCAAACTTTGGCACATCTTTTTGCGCTTCCTATCGATGTCTCACCTCGTACGCGGATTGCTAACTGCTCGTTGACTGTTATCGAACATCGTGTGAGAGGGTGCGAAGTCACTGCGGTTAACGATTGCTGTCACTTGCGTGACTAGGCGCAAAACCAAAACCTATTAGAGGAGAACAGAGGCACCGGTTGCGATAGCGAGCAAGCTCGTCGCGACTAGAAGTAATGATGAAATTAAGCGAAGTTGTGAGTCACTCATCAATGGTCGGATTCTCATACCTAAGGCCATACCAACTGCTGTTGCGGGTAGCGTTATAAGGACGGTCGGAATCGTCTCAGCATTAAATACACCACTGGCGCCTGCCATAATGATTGTTGGAATGCCAGAAGCGGCCATGCCTGAGAACATCCGAGACCGGAAACGCCAAGCACCACCCCCGAGCCATCGATAATAAAGTACTTGAGGAGGCCCCCCCATACTTGTCGATCCTCGCATTAGGCCAGTTATCAGGCCGGCAACGATAGCGATTTTTAGACGTGGTTCTCGTTCTGTATCTTCGCTACCACCGCTGAATTGTTCGACCGCAATTGATATCAGAACACCCGTGCCAACGATCACACGAAGTAGATCATCGTCTGCATGCAGTAGTATCCAGATTCCAATAGGCAGGGTAATGAGGCTGACCGTAGATACAGGTGCGATGTCTAACAGCGAAGTACGGGGGGTGTCTCGATAATACAAAAACCCACCGACTAGCGGTCCTGCGACGAGCATACTTGCAACTGATGGTTCCACTCCGACGATCAGGGTCGCGGCGGGAATGAAGACTAGCGCATAACCAAACCCGACCGATGTGTAGACAGCGGTTGCGATTAATCCGATGAGCGCAATTGCTATGAGCTCAGTTGGCATGTGTAGGTCTGCTCAAGGATGTGCCTGTGTGGGCGATAGTTTAAACGACGGTAAACTGCTTAGTGTTTTACTACCGTTCAGTCTACTGGAGCAATTGTGCCCTTCGAACCCTTAACTGGCGCTGGCAAGATTGGCGACTGTTACTCCTACGCCTCCCTCGTTTGGCTGCGCTGTTTCGTATCCAGTAACAAGCGGATGCTCATCGAGTAGTTCACGTACAGCATGCCGTAAGGTGCCTGTACCGCGACCGTGGATTAGGCGGACGCGACTGTGCCCCGATCGTGAGGCTGCATCGAGAAACTGTTCCACATGTAAGACAGCCTCATCAATCCGCTGGCCTCGAACTTCGATTTCGGACGGTACCCATGGAGTGGGTGGAAAATGGAGGTTCTGAGTTGAGTGATCCTGCGCAGGTTCATTGATCGACTCGACTTGTTCGAGTCGCACACGCATTCTCAGAGAGCCTAATTGCACTTCGAATTCATCTCGATCGTCAGGTTCGGATAAGACCTCTCCTGGTACAGCGACACCCCGCAGCCAGACCGTTGCTCCAAGGGTGATTGGTACTTTCTCTGAGGAAGTATGCGATGCCGTTGAACTCTGGAATTCCTGTGAAGGAGGTTCCGCTGAATTTGGAATAGTGTGGAATCGAGTAACTGCCTGTTCAGCGTTAGCGAAAGTTGTTTCTGCTTTTGCAAGCTTTGAGGCCTCCACTTCCTTACGAGTTTTTTGCAGGAGGTGGCGCACTTTTCTTAGTTCATTTCTTACCTGGATTTGGGCATCTTCACGGATGCTCATCGTTTCAGATGCGAGATTCTTCAATTCTTCCACGCGTTCGACTCTTATCTTTTCGGCTTCTTCTGCATCCTGAGCAGCCTTGCTAGCCCGTTCTTTCGCATCTGCGAGGCGCGCGTGTAGTTCAGCTAATATCGATTCAAACTCGATTTCTGTAGTTGAGAGCCCCATTCTTGCTGCGTTTATTACATCACTTGGCATACCGAGATTTGATGCGATTGCGAGACCGTTGGATTGACCTGCTAAGCCCAGAGTCAATTTATAGGTTGGGGATAGAGATTCGAGGTCAAACTCGAGCGACGCATTCGCAACGCTGGATGTTCGATGTGCGTATAACTTCAACTCACTGTGATGCGTTGTTGCGATCAACGAAGATCCGCGACTCAGCAATTGTTCGACAATCGCTACGGCCAGAGCGGCACCTTCGGTAGGGTCAGTTCCTGCTCCGAGCTCATCTAGAAGAACGAATGATTTATTATTCGCCTTCTCTAGCACGGCAATAATTGCCGTCATATGACTGGAGAAAGTTGATAGCGATTGTTCGATAGATTGCTCATCTCCGATATCTGCGAACACAGATTCGAACACAGGGATAGTCGATTCTGCAGTCGCCGGTACGGGCAGACCAGCGAGTGCCATCAACACGAGTAAACCTGCTGTTTTTAACGCGACTGTCTTTCCTCCAGTATTTGGCCCCGTAATCAGTAATGCATGGTGTGTCCCACCAACGATGATTGTGTTCGGGACAACTTCTGGTCCTATGAGAGGATGTCGGCATTCAGTGAGTCGCAGTTCTGCTGGGGCTTCTGTCAGCCATGGTTGACAACCTCGCGTGTGCAACTCGGTAGCATTAAGATCACGTGCGAGTCGCCCTTTCGCCAAGGCCAGGTCCATTTGTCCGAGTCGGTCGATTGCATTACTTAGTTCTGCACTGGCAGCACCCACTGCTTGGGAGAGCTCGCGAAGAATCCGTTCGACTTCACGACGCTCTTGTAGTTTTAACTCGCGCCAACGATTGCCAAGATCAACGATTACGAATGGCTCAATGTAGACCGTCGCGCCAGATGCCGAAATGTCATGTACTACTCCAGGTAGTTCGGTTCGGAAGTCTGCTTTAACCGGTAAGACATAGCGGCCATCCCTGATCGTAACGATAGGCTCTTGCAAGACAGGGCGAAGCGCCGCACTGGTCGAAAGAGCTTGCATTCGTTGTTGAAGCTGGTCGTGTGCGATCGACATTTCGGAACGGATAGTTTGCAGCTCTGCGCTAGCTTCATCGCGAACTTCGTTACTGGAGTTGATTGATGATTCGATTAGGTTGTGGAGTGAGTCGAAATCGTCTATGCCAGCTGCGATCTTGGAAATCATAGGTACATCTTTGTTAAGTCGATTTAGTAAACGGCGGACATGCATCGCGGTACGAGCTGTATTGGCGATGTCTAATAGTTCTCCAGGTGTCAATGTTTGGCCGAGTTCAGCACCTTGTGCTAAGTCACGCACGTCGAGCACGCCATCAACAGGAATACCGATATTCTGCTGATTGAGGTAAAGGGCTTCGGCGGTCAACATTTGTCGGTGGATTACTCTGTCCCGGTCGATAATAGGACGGAGTTCACGTGCGGCGATCTTTCCTGCCGCGGAGGTAGTCAGTCGAACCAGACGGTCGATTACGGTTGGATAGTCGAGTAGTTCGAGAGTTCTATCGTTCAGGGCTAGTGCTCCCACTGATGGAGGTCGGACGATGAGCACTACATATTGTCGAGAGCGCCTGTTCTACATGGCCATCTTCACGAGGATCGACAGTTCTGGGGTCCAATAGCACACGCTCATCTTTGATCCGGGCAATGATCGGAATAGGTCGTTTACGCAACGTCATTACTAACTCATCGACATCGCCAGTAGGGGGCCTTATGGCGCAGACGACGGTCGGAATCTCTTCACCTGGTAGAGAGCCGCCGCCGATAGTCGAATGCTCTTCGAGCGTCTCGCAGTGTTGAGGACAGACACGTGCCCAGCGACGAGCACGCATCGCAAGTTGATCCACGGGTTCCGCGATCATTCGCCATACAGGGATCTCCTGTATGGCATTCCCGGTCGAGTAGTGCTTCAGTGTTTCGATTAGTCCAGCGATAGATGCTTTGTCGATTCGTACTGCTCGAGCCAGCGGATGGCGTTTCATCAGATCAATTTCGTGTTTTCGACCGACAATAATCCCTGCCTGTGGGCCACCGATCAATTTGTCGCCAGAAAACAATACAACGTGTGCTCCTGCCGAAACCGAATCTTGTACCAATGGTTCGGAAGCTAGTCCGTATTCTTGAGTATCGATCAATGCTCCACTACCCAGATCGTCGATCAGTACAAGATTTCGCCGTTCGGCAATTTCTGCTAAATCAGCTATCGAAGTCGATGCTGTAAATCCAATAGTTGTGAAATTCGAGCTATGTACTCGCAGGACTCCCTTCGTATCGTCATTCATGGCCATTTCGTAGTCGCTTGCATAGGTTCGGTTAGTTGTCCCAACCTCGACGATGACTGCACCTGACTCACGCATTACATCAGGTATTCGAAAGCCCCCCCCGATCTCGACGAGTTGCCCTCTCGAGATCGGCACTTCACCGCCAGCACATAGTGCTGCGAGTGCCAGAAGTAGTGCAGACGCTCCGTTGTTGACTACGAGGGCGGCCTCTGCACCAGTGAGAGAGCAGAGAAGGGATTCGAGGTGCTGGTCACGAGAGGATCGTGTTCCGTCTGACAGATCGAATTCCAGTGTCGAATAGCTAGTTGTGATGCGTCGCATTGCTTCGATCGCGCTTCGGGAGAGTGGTGCGCGTCCGAGGTTCGTGTGAATGATCACACCGGTTGCGTTCACGACTCCCACTAGACGTGACTCAAGTGACTTGCTGCGTGCGAGTAGTAATGTCACTGTGTCCTCGCTCGTTTCACCGCCGCGACTGATCTTTATACGTTGAGTTTCCAATATTTCGCGCGCCAGATTCACCACTGCGTCGTGTCCGTGGAGCTTTGCTATCTCTGAGACACGTTTATCCGCAATAACTGCATCGATCGAAGGGAGAGAGCGATAGGGGTTAGTCACGGCATTCCTTGCTTTCGTTCGATTGTCTTTGGAGTATTGGTATGAGTTTGTGTGAGGTGCTTAGTCGATTACGTTGACCGTACTATGTGCGACCGTACGATCATAATTGATTAATTGACTTTTTAAACATTCCCGCATAGCGGTTATTCGCAAATTGACACTTTCTCGGAGGTACCCCTTGAACCTGCGCATTCCCGGACCTACTCCTATACCTTCTGAGGTTGCCCAAGCAGGTGCGGCCGAAATGATTAACCACCGTGGGCCAGAGTTTGCCGAGCTGATTGCTAGCACAACTCACCGCGTTAAGCAGGTGTATCAAACGAAGAATGACGTTCTTACACTGACGGCATCAGGCACCGGAGGTATGGAAGCTGCTGTTGCATGCCATGTTAATCCTGAGGAGAAAGTTTTAATTGTCACAGTTGGAGTCTTTGGGAAGCGGTTTGTTGACATAACGCGTGCATTTGGCGGTGAGCCACTCGAGCTACCGTTCGAATTCGGAATGAGTGCAGACCCGAATCGAATCGATCAGACGCTAAGGCAATTTCCAGATATTCGGACTGTCATCGTCACGCACAATGAAACCTCCACTGGCGTGACAGTTAAGCAATTACCGGAGATAGCGGAAATTGCTCGCCAGCATGATTGCTTAATTATCGTGGACGCGATTTCGTCACTGTCATCGATTTCGGTGCCGGTCGATCAATGGGGACTAGATGTAGTTATTTCAGGATCGCAGAAGGGATGGATGACGGCTCCTGGACTCGCATTTGTTTCTTGTAGTGACCGTTCATGGGAGAAGCAAGTAAATACAACTACACCTCGTTTTTATCTCGACCTTCAGAAAGCGAAAGATTATCTCGAGATCGGGCAGACTTTGAGTACGCCTGCGGTTAATCTCTTTTTCCAACTCGATAAAGCTTTAGATCTGATGCTTGATGAAGGCCTTGATGCGATTTATGAACGACACGCTGTTCTTGCACAGATGACACGCAATGGAGTTAGGGCCCTTGGGCTTGAATTATTTGCTGAGGAAGGATTTGAGTCCGATACCGTCACTTCTGTTCGAATCCCCGCGGAGGTAGATGGGGCCGAGCTACTAAAAGTAGCTCGTGAAGAATTCGGCACTGTATTCGCTGGAGGTCAGGGTTCGCTTCGTGGTCAGATCTTGCGTATCGGACATCTAGGTTATGTGACAGAATCTGAGATTGATCAGGCCTTGACTAACCTTAAGGATGCACTTCAACGGGTCGGTTACATCGTTCCCACTAATGCCTGACGGCTCGCACTGATGGCACGAATTCTTGTAGCTGATTCGTTAGCTTCCGCAGGTGTTGAATTGTTAGCGGCCAAACATGAGGTGACAGTTAAGACTGACCTTTCCGAGGATGAATTAGTTAATGAGCTAGGGGATGTGCAAGGATTATTGGTTCGTAGTCAGACTCAGGTAACCGAGCGTCTAATTTCTGCTGCAACTCACCTTGAGGTGATTGGTCGTGCCGGCGTTGGTGTCGACAACATCGATATCGAAGCCGCGACTCAGCGCGGGATCATAGTTGTTAACGCACCGTTTGCGAATACGATGTCGACTGCTGAACATACTTTTGGCTTGATGCTGTCTGCAGCCCGTCACATTCCTCAGGCCCATGGGTCATTGCAGAGCGGGGCATGGGATCGTGCTAAGTACACAGGCGTCGAACTCTCAGGTCGCGTCCTTGGAATAGTAGGTCTCGGTCGTATTGGGGCCGAGGTGGCTCGTCGCGCCCGTGCCTTTGAGATGCGAGTGATTGCTTACGATCCGTTCATCTCTCCTGATCGTGCTAGTCAACTCGGAGTCGAATTGAAAGGGCTCGAAGACGTCTTAGCTATGTCAGATTTCCTGACATTCCACACTGCGTTGACCGATGGAACGCGAGACATGATCAGTACTGATCAACTGAAGTTAATGAAGTCGACGGCGATCATTATTAATGCTGCTCGTGGTGCACTTGTGGACGAACAAGCACTGTTCGATGCTGTTGCTAATCGTCAAATAGGTGGAGCGGCGGTTGATGTTTATAAGGAAGAGCCTGCTGTTGGAAACGTGCTCACCTCTCACGATCGCATCATTGTTACGCCGCATCTCGCTGCCTCGACGGTAGAGGCTCAGAATCGTGCTGCCGTACAAACAGCGGAACAGGTACTCGATGTTCTAGATGGTCGATCTGCTCGTTTTGCTGTAAATGCACCTCTTGTTGACGAAGAAACGATGGCAGTACTTGCTCCTTATATCGACTCGGCAGAGCTCGCAGGGTCTGTTGCAATGCAACTGGCTGGAGGAGTCGTTGAACGAGTGCGTATCGAGTACCAAGGCGAGATAGGAAATTATGAAACCTCGCCACTTCGTGCGGCCGTGATTGTTGGGATGCTAGAGCGAATAACGAGTGAAAAAGTAACGATGGTAAATGCACTGGCATTGGCCGAAGCTCAGGGATTGCACATCGAGGAAGAGGTCGGTCTTGCTGTTGAACCCTTTAGTAATCGTGTAACTGTTCACGCTCTTCATGCTGGTACCGGTGAAAGCGTATCTACAACTCACACCTCTACTGGTTCACGTATCGTCGGTATCGGAGAATATGAGATGGAAGTAGTTGTTGATGGCGGATACCTGCTTGCGATCGAAAATGTTGACCGTCCAGGACTCATCGGGCATGTCGCAACACTACTAGGAGGCTGGGGAATTAACATCAGTGCGATGTCTGTTTCAGCCGATAGGCAGGGACGGGCTCTTATGATTCTTGCGATCTCGGGTGCCCGATCACTTAGCAGTGAGGAGATCGATAAAGTTTCAGGATTTGATGATATTCGTTCAGTTCGGCAGGTGGAGTTACCTAGTTAATGAATGCTTGCCCTTGGGCGATTCTCCTTGAAGATTCGTCTATCGAGGCACTGCATGATAAAGCGCTGACCGCGAGCGGGAGTTCGTATGTACCAACGTTCTGATAATCGAGGAGCAAAGGATCTGCGTCCGGTTACGATCGATCCCGGCTATATCAAAAATGCCGAAGGTTCGGCACTCATCTCCATGGGTGATACTCGTGTAATTTGTACAGCCAGCGTGGAGCCACGGATCCCACGCTGGCTTAGAGGTACCGGTTCTGGGTGGATCACAGCTGAATACGGGATGCTGCCGCGAGCAACTAATACTCGTAATGATCGTGAAGCTGCGCGAGGTCGGCAAGGCGGTCGCACCCAAGAAATTCAGCGACTCATTGGTCGTTCGCTGCGTGCAGCGGTCGATATGGAAGCACTTGGCGAGCAGACGATTACGATTGATTGTGATGTGATACAGGCCGATGGAGGTACTCGTACGGCCTCGATCACCGGGGCTTGGGTTGCTCTAGCGATGGCGATCGAATGGATGCAGCGTGCAGGGGCACTCCCTACTTCTCCGCTAAAGACGCAAGTTGGAGCAATTTCGGCAGGAATTTTTGATAAGCAGACACTACTTGACCTCGATTATCGGGAAGACTCAGCTGCTGGCGTCGATTTTAATGTTGTAATGCTTGGAACTGGGCAACTCGTTGAGGTACAAGGTACAGCAGAAGGTGAGCCATTTAGTCAGGGTCAGATGCAAGAACTCGTAGCACTGGCTGATACTGGTATTCGGAAACTCTTTTTGGCACAGAAAGACGCCATCGATGAGTGGCGTTCTTCCCGATAGCAGTTGAATTGTTATTGGCTGGTGTGCTTGCTTACTGAACGCTACGTAAGATTGATCGCATCATGGTGAAAAACTACGACCTAAGCATATTCACCTAGAAACATCCCCCCGAGGATGTGGACGTGGGCGTGTTCCTGTGATTGCATTCCGTCATATCCGAAGTTCGAGATTAGGCGAAATCCGTTCGGGCATTCCTTTTGAGCTATCTGCACAGCAATTTCGCCAACACGTCCCATATCTTTCCATAGGTCGGCTTGCATTTCATGCTGCTTATGGATTGCCAGAAGCATAGTTGGTACCCAATGGAGTCGGTTCCGGAATACCATGACTTCTTCATCCTCGTAGAGGATATCCGCAGGCTCACGGTGCGCTGCTATCTCACAGAATATGCAGTATCGAGACACATGTACTCCATGTGATTGTGCTCCTGTATTCGTGACAGGATGTTACGTTTGATAGTACGTATGCCTTCGATTTCATGAAGACGGTATAGACACGCGTCGTCCACTTTAGGAGCGACGATGGGACAGGGTCAAAGACGCGACTGAAGACATCAGTAGCAATGGAAAGGCTTTTCCAATGGTAGATATCCGTCCCTTTCGCGGTTTGCGTTACAACACAAGGCATGTAGATCCTCATGCCGTATTAGCTCCGCCATACGACGTGGTCGGTACAGAAGCTGAGAACGAGCTACTTGCTCGTTCTCCTTACAACGCTGCTCATGTTGAGTTAGCTCCCGGAAAAAGTGCAGATAGATTCGGGCGAGCGGCAGATGTTTTTCGGCGCTGGCAAAAAGATGGCCAACTTGTAAGGGATGAAGAACTCACGTTCTATCTCTACGAACAAGAATTTATTGTCGAAGGAAGTCGTGCCCGGCGAAGGTGTTTTTTCGCTCAGGTCAGACTTGCTCTACCGCAGGAAGGCATTGTGCGCCCTCATGAATCGACAATGGCTGGTCCAAAGGCTGTTCGTCTCGACCTGATGCGGGCAACGAATGCCAACATCAGCCCGATCTTCTCTCTTTTCACAGATGGTGCGGGTAGAAGTCGCGAGGTGTTTAATCAAACAGCGTTATCACCCTCTGTTTTCGAAGCAACCGATGAACGTGGTGATATCCATCGCCTTTGGTTGATTACTAAACAAGCTGATATTGATACGCTAGTTGACGTTCTCGAAGAGTCGACTGTCACGATAGCTGATGGGCACCATCGCTATGCTACTGCTCTCGAATACATGGCTGAACAACCCGAATCAGATGCGGCTCGATATGTCCTTATGGGGTTAATCGACATACAAGATCCAGGTTTAGCTATTCTGCCGAATCATCGTTTGATCCGAACTGGTCAAACCACGGAACTCACCCGGTCTTTATCTGATTGCTTTGAGGTGCTTGATCTCACGGATGATCTCTCCGATGGCAGAGAAGGCGCGATCGAACTTCTGGAACATGTGCGGAGACTGGCCGATGGGCCTTCTACCTTTGGGATAATCGAATCCTCAGGGCGCTTATTACTTGCAACTGGGCGTTCGTTTGAAACTCTTGCTGAAAAGATGCCATCGACTATTTCTGAGGCATCATCTCGTCTCGATGCTCTTGTACTTACCCAACTGATACTTGGACCGATATTTGATATCGATGCCGATGCACTTACTGCAGGTGCTGTTGATTTTTCTGCTGATGCAGGTGAGGCATACGTGGCGACAGTTGATGGGGATTATAGTTTGGCCATCCTTGTTAACAGCACTCCAGTTCAACAGGTAATCGATATTGCAGATGCTGGAGAAGTGATGCCGCAGAAGACGACTTACTTCTATCCAAAACTAGCAACAGGGATGGTCTTCAATCTTCTTGAGAGTTAGCAAATGTGATATGGGAATACGCTCAAAATATTTCGAGTAGCAGAATTTCGGGCCAGAACGATTGACGATCCCCGCTGGTTAGCAACTTTAATACGTATT
>Ga0310344_10001255_pt1 | contig 19412 bp, 16 predicted proteins | sample HC15DNA20200_MG_FD_203801 | JGI IMG/M metagenome (GOLD analysis project Ga0310344, IMG submission 203801) | Marine microbial communities from station ALOHA, North Pacific Subtropical Gyre - HC15-DNA-20-200_MG | ecosystem: Environmental > Aquatic > Marine > Oceanic | place: Pacific Ocean: North... | reverse complement strand
CCCGTTCGCCACTCAGTATTGCTACTGCGTTCGACTTGCATGTGTTAGGCGTGCCGCCAGCGTACGTTCTGAGCCATGATCAAACTCTCAAGTTTAATAACGGCGCACACTAGCTTCATATAAATAATTTAAAAATTACTTATATTTTCGTTGAAGTGTGTACGACAAATAATTTTGGTAACCTAACCGTCCACACTTCTCTTCTTCTTTTTTTACAATTTAAAAAAGCTATAAATGCCCTAGGTAGAACTACACCTAGCAGTTCAAACTTCAGCATTTCAATTAACAACCCCGCAATTAACCAAGAAAAACTAAGCTTTTTCGGGGTGGATCGCTGGTTATAAGCTAATTAATTAATAAATCAAGGCGAATATTGATAATAAATAGTGAGAAAATTGGCGATTTATTCAACAAATTTTTGATAAATTGCTATATTAAATTCTTTAAATTTAGGAAATTTAGCATTTAAATAAAACAGGTCATATGTATCAAGAAATTAAAAAGAATAGGTTTAAATCTAAAAGCCTCTTAACTTCGGCAATTATATTGGCATTGTTACTTATAATAATAGCTTCTTATACAGGTAAAGATAAAAATCAATCAAGTGCACTTTCTATTATTGAAAACAAAATTGAAAAAACTGATTTTGATAGTTTCAAAAAATTCCTTCTAAATCAAATAAAATCACCATATAAAAATGTTAATTATGAAATTAAGAAAGGTGACACTATTCAAAAAATTTTAAAGAAATACAAGGTTGAAAATAATCAGATTCAAACAGCTATAAATCAATATAAAAAATACGGAAATCCAAACCAACTACTGGTTGGAAATAAAATTGATATAATAGTAAAAGAAGACACATCAACCCAAAAAAAATCAATAATTAAATTTTCTGTTCCTATAACCAAAAGTACCACAATATCTATAACAAAAAATGAAGAAAATAAAATTGTATCAAAAAAAATTATAACAAAATTATATAAAAGAAAAGTTTTTGCTGAAAATATAATTAAAAATAATCTTTATAAGGCAGCTATTGAATCAAAAATAAACGCAGATACAATAATAGAATTTGCGAGAATTTATGGATTTGAAATTGATTTCCAAAGAGATATTAGAAAAAATGATTATTTTAAAATCCTCTACGAAAAGTTTTATGATGAAAATGGAGAGTACGTTAAAAGTGGTTCTATACTTTTCGCATATATGTCTGTAAATGGTAGAGAAATTTCACTTTACAAATTTGGAAAAGATAAAGGTTACGGTTACTTTGATATAAATGGAAAAAGTGTTGAAAAGGCTTTAATGAAAACTCCAATTAACGGAGCAAGGTTATCTTCACCTTTTGGCATGAGAAAACATCCTATACTTGGATACAATAAAAAACATCTTGGAACAGACTTTGCTGCTCCAATGGGAACTCCTATCATGGCTTCGGGAAGCGGAACTATTACTAGAGCAAAATGGTGTGGTGGTGGAGGAAATTGTATAAAGATTAAACATAACTCTACCTATGAAACTGTTTATGCTCATATGAAAAGTTTCGCTAAAGGAATTAGAGTAGGAAAAAAAGTTAGACAAGGTGAAATTATTGGATACGTAGGATCAACTGGAATGTCTACTGGACCTCATTTACATTATGAAGTCATCGTCAATGGAAAAAAAGTTAATTCTCAAAAACTAAAATTACCTTCGGGAAAAATACTTAAAGATAATGAAAGAAAAGAGTTTGAAATACATAGAATAAAAACAGATGTATTAATTGCGGAATTAATTGAAAAAAACTAATTAATATTTATTATTTTTTTATATCTTTATTTGCACTATCAGTTCTGACGTCAGCAACTTTTTTTTCAGCTTCGTTAGTCTTCTCAGCAAGTTCGGTCTTATTTTTATTTTTATCTTCAACAATTCTTCTAAAATGATCTGCATGCTGAAGATAGTTTTCGGATAAAGTTTTATCACCTGTAGACATTGCTTCTTTTGCTAAAGAAGTGTATTTTTCAAGTAATTTTTCTGCGCTTAATGATGATCTAAAATTATTTTTCGGCTGACTACTTGAAAAAGTGTTAGTTCTCATTCTGTGAACGCTTCCACTTCCATGCATATGGTTTCTGCCATTGGAGCGACGTCTAAATCTTCTTGTCTTACGTTGAAACATATATTTTATTGAAAAATTCCATCCTTATAAGGAGTTAGCGCTATTGTATTCATTATTGATTTAATTTGTCAAAATAATTATTGAATAAATTAATAAAAATCCATTTTTGTGCTTATTATGCAACGTACATTATGTTTGTAATCATATACTTTTTTTATTATCCTAAACTTATTAAATTTCAATATACTAGAAACTTTATTGTACTGATTGTAACCAATTTCTAAAGCGAACAAACCATTCTTTTTTAAAAGGATTTTAGACTTATAAATAACTTTTTTTATAAGGTCAAGACCATCTAGACCTCCATCAAGAGCTATTCTTGGTTCATAGTTAATTATATCTTTGCTTAAACTCTTAAGATCTTTAGATAAAATATAGGGAGGATTAGACACAATTAAATCATAATTTCCTACACTATATTTGTTTAAATCATTAATTTTAAATTTTGATCTATTTTTTAATTTTAAATTTTCTGCATTAAGTTTGGCTATTTTAATCGCTTTAGAAGAAATATCTATACCTGTTCCTCTTGCCATAGGAAGCTCCTTTAACATCGAAAGTAATATGCATCCACAACCAGTTCCAATATCAAGAATATTTATTTTTTTTCCCTTAAAAAATTCTATTATTTTATATATTAAAAGTTCAGTCTCAGGTCTTGGAACAAGTGTTTTGTTACTGACAATAAAATCTTCACTCCAAAATTCTCTTTTTCCAATTATATAAGCTACCGGTTCTTTTTTAATTCTTCTCTTAATAGCAATATCATATTTTTCTATAATTTTTTCTGAAATATTCATTTCATTGTTTGTAATCAGATATTCTTTTTCAACTCCCATAATATTAGAAAGAATTACTTGTGCATCTAATGCGTAGGAAACTATATTATTGTCTTTTAAAACTTTTGAGGCTTTTTTTATTGTATTTTCTAGATTCATTTTACTGTTTTAAATTGGATAGTTTTATTTCCTGATCCTGTAACCTTAAATTTTGATTTAATTCTTCAAAAGCATCACCACTCAAAAATTCTTCCAGTTTATGTAATGTCATATTTATTCTATGGTCAGTTATTCTTCCTTGTGGGAAATTATATGTTCTAATTCTTTCAGATCTATCTCCCGATCCTATTTGATTTTTTCTATCTCTTGATCGTTCTTTGTCTTTTTTTTCTCTTTCTGCTTCATAAACTCTTGATCTTAAAATTTTCATCCCTTTTGCTCTATTTTTGTGCTGAGATTTTTCATCTTGGTTAGTAACAACAATTCCGGTTGGAATATGAGTAATTCTAACAGCTGAGTCCGTCGTGTTTACTGACTGGCCGCCACTACCAGTACTTCTATAAACATCAATTCTTAAATCTTTTTCTTGAATTTTTATATCAACCTCTTCTGCCTCAGGAAGTACGGCTACTGTGGCAGCCGAAGTATGCACTCGACCTTGCGTTTCGGTCTTGGGTACCCTTTGGACCCTGTGTACACCACTCTCGTATTTTAAAAAAGAATATATGTTATTTCCTTTAATTAACAAAATCACTTCCTTAAATCCGCCTGCTGTACTTTTTGATATACTTATTATTTCAATTTCCCATTTATTATTTAAACAAACTTTTTCATACATTTTGTAAAGATCTGCTACAAATAAACCTGCTTCATCACCACCCGTTCCTGCTCTAATCTCTAGTATAGCATTTTTTGAATCGGCTTCATCTTTGGGTAAGAGGTAAACTTTTAAAATTTTTTCATCATCATTATTTTTTTTTATTAGATCAGTTAATTCATTTTTTGCCAGCTGAATCATTTCCTTATCGCTTTTTTTATCTTCTATAATTTTTTCTAATTCATTTTTTTCTTTGTCAAAAACCAAGTATCTTCTTGCTTCATTTATTATTTCTCCTATGCTCGAATATTCCTTTGATTTTTTAACAAAATCATTTTTTGATATGTCGCCAGAAGAAAGTTCTTTTTCTATTGACTGATATGTATTAATAATATTGCTTATTTTTTCTAATGGTATCATTTGGTTAATTAATTAGTTAATTGGTAAAAAGTTCTTTTGATTTTTCTTCCACTAATTCTACAACTTCATTTATCATATTATCAGTGGCTACCTTGTGATGTGGTAAACCAGAGAGATACATCATATGATTTCCTTTACCGCCTCCTGTTAATCCTATTTGTGTTTGAGATGCTTCTCCAGGCCCATTAACAACACAACCAATTATTGAGAGTGTTATTGGTTTCTTTATATGTGAAAGTTTTTTTTCCAAAATTTTGACTGTATCAATTACTGGAAATGCTTGTCTCGCACATGACGGGCAAGAAATAATATTCACACCTCTCTGTCTTATATATAAAGATTTTAAAATTTCATAACCTGCTCTAACTTCTTCAACAGGATTTGCTGATAAAGATACCCTAATAGTATCTCCTATACCTTCCATTAATAAGACTCCAATCCCAATTGATGATTTAATACTTCCGGAAATTAAACTTCCAGCTTCGGTAATGCCTAAATGGAGTGGATAATCACACTTTAATGATAATGATCTGTACGCTTTAGTTGTTAAAAAAACATCCGAAGATTTTACACTTATTTTAAAATTAAAAAAATCCTCATCTTCTAATAATTTTATATTATTCATGGCGCTTTCAACCAATGCTTCAGGACAAGGTTCTTTATATTTTTCAAGTAATTTTTTCTCAATAGATCCAGCATTAACTCCTATTCTTACTGAACAATTATTATCTTTTGCGGCCTTTAAAATTTCTCGAATTTTTTCTTTAGAACCAATATTTCCAGGATTAATTCTTAAGCAGCTTGCGCCAGATTTTGCTGCTTCAACTGCTCTTTTATAATGAAAATGAATATCAGCAACAATAGGAATGCTTATTTCTTTAGTAATTTTTTTTAATGCTAAAGATGAATCTTGATCTGGACATGAAACTCTTACTATATCAACGCCAGCTTCGATTAGTTCTTTAATTTGGTATACAGTATCTTTGATATTTGTTGTTTGAGTATTTGTCATTGATTGAACGGAAATTTTTGAATCTCCACCAACATAAACATTGCCAAGTTTAATTTTTTTAGTTTTTTTTCTTTTAATGTCTCTAAATGGTCTTATACTCATTTTTTTCTTAATCTAAATTAAAGGTTTTGTGTAAAGCTTTTACTGCTTTTTGAGTCATATTTTCATTAATTAATACAGAAATTTTTATTTCTGATGTAGAAATTACTAAAATATTTATTTTTTCATCTGCAAGTGATCTAAACATTTTATAAGTAACTCCCGGGTGCACTATCATCCCCGCCCCAATAATAGATACTTTGGAAACTTTGTCATCATGTATTAATTTCTTATATTCAACATTTTTTTTATTGTTTTCAATTATTTCTATAGTTTTTTTTAGATCCTCTCTTTTAATTGTAAATGTAACATCAGTTTCCTTGCCATCTGAAGAAATATTTTGAACTACCATATCTACATTTATACTGCTCTTTCCCAGGGGTTCAAAGATATCAGCGGCTACACCAGGTTTATCTTTAACGTTTAATAGTGTTATTTTCGCATCATTTTTTGAATATGTTATACCAGTAACAACATTTTTATTATCTATTTCATCTTCAGAAACAATATCAGTTCCAGCTTCTTTTGAAAAAGTGGATCTAACATTAACTGAAATATTATCAGACATAGCTGCTTGAACAGCAGAAGGCTTCATTACCTTGGCCCCTAGCGAAGACATTTCTAACATTTCTTCATATGAAATTTTTTCTATTTTTTTTGCTTTTGAGTTTATTGATGGATCAGTTGTAAAAACTCCTTCCACATCTGTGTATATATCGCAAGAATCTGTTTTAAAAAACTTAGCAATCATTACTGCAGATGTATCTGACCCACCTCTTCCAATAGTAGAAATCCTATTGTTATTAACTGAAATTCCTTGGAATCCTGCAACTACTGGAATTCCTCCCTCCGATAAAAAATTAACAATTTCTTGAGTTTGAATTTTAAAAATTCTTGAAAATGAATGTTCTCCTTCTGTAACAATTGGTATTTGCCAGCCCAACCAAGATCTAGCTTTAAAACCCATTTCAATTAACGCGCCCGCTAATAAGGAACATGAAATTTGCTCTCCGGAAGACATTAAAACATCTAGCTCCGCCTTGTTAAAGTTATTGCTAATTTGATTTGATTTCTTAATTAAGTCATTAGTTGTTCCTGCCATAGCAGAAACAACAACAATTACTTGATTGCCTTCTTCCTGTCTTTTTTTGACTATTTTTGCAGCATTGATTATTTTTTCAATACTACCGACAGAAGTTCCTCCAAATTTAACAACTATTCTTTTCATAAAACTAAAATACGATATTTACTTTGCTTATTATTTGATAATAAATACTCTTAATTGTAAAAATGCACAAGTATATCTGAATTATTATTATTTTGACTACAATAGATAAAATAGAAATAGAAAAATTTTCAAAATTAGCCAAAGATTGGTGGAATCCAAATGGGAAATTTAAGCCTTTACACCAGTTTAATCCAACTAGAATTGAATTTATTAAGGAAAAGTTAATTTATCATTTTAAGCGCGATAAAAATAGTAAAAAGCCATTAGAAGAATTAAAAATACTGGATATAGGTTCAGGTGGAGGGCTTCTCTGTGAACCGTTATGCAGGCTTGGAGCTGAAATGACAGGAATTGATGCTTCCAAAAATAACATTGAAGTTGCAAAACTGCATTCAAAAGAAATGGGATTAAATATTAATTACATTAACTGCGCACCTGAAAAATTAAATTTAGAAAATCAATTTGATGTTATTTTGAATATGGAAGTAATAGAACATGTTTCAAATATAGAATTATTTATAAAAAATTGTTCAAATTTGATAAAAAAAGATGGGATCATGTTTGTGGCAACAATAAATAAAAATTTAAAATCATATATATTTGCTATATTAGGAGCTGAATATATTTTAAAATGGTTACCAATAGGAACTCATGACTGGAATAAATTTTTAACTCCACAAAAATTAGCGCTAGTAGCAAAAAAAAATAAATTTTTATTCGACGAATCAATTGGAATGAAGTTTAATTTAATTTCTAATACATGGTCAAAAAGTAGTGACACTTCTGTAAACTATATATCTACTTTTCTAAAAAATTAATTTTCAGACTTATCTACCCAGGGTATGGTAGTTACTTCAATTCCTTCTTCTAATAACTCGGATGTTTCTTCTGGAGTGGCTTTACCATATATGCCTTTTGATGTTTTTTTGTCATAATGAATACTTCTTGCTTCTTTAGTAAAATCTTCACCCACATTTCTACAGTTCTTCTCTATGTACCTTCTAAATTCTAAAAGTTGCTTTTTTACAGTTTTTTCTAGATTGCTTTTTCCATTTATTTTGTTCGATTTGCTGGATAGATTGGGGGCCATCACAGTTTTTTTTACAGATGTAGAATCGCAATAAATACAGTTTATAAGTTTTTTTTTATATAAAGAATCAAATTCAGAAGAGCCTGAAAACCAGCTTTCAAAAGTATTTCCACATTTACATACCAAATTATATTTTATCATCAATAATTATTATATTATTTAATTTGATTTAAAAAAACTAAATATTAACTTCTATAGTCGGCATTAATATCAATATATTCGCGGGTAAAATCGCAAGTATAAACTTTAAACTCCCCATTACCAATATTCAAATTAACTTCAATATTTATTGAATCCCACTTCATGTATTCTTTTAAATCTTTTTCATTATATTCTTTTGATACAGCTCCTTGGTCAGTTACCAAATAATTTCCGAATTTTATCTGGATTTTGCTTTGTTGAATATTTTCTCCAGATTTACCTATAGCCATAACAATTCTGCCCCAATTAGGATCTTCTCCTGCAATGGCTGTCTTTACCAAAGGTGAATTAGCAATAGCAAACGCAATATTTTTTGCCATTACTGCTGATCTGGCTCCTATTACATTTACTGTAATAAATTTTTTTGCTCCTTCACCATCAACAACAATTTGTTTTGCTAAATTTAAGCACACTCTATGTAATGCCTTTTCAAAGTCCTGCAGTTTTGGATCTAATACATTGTAAATTTTAGAATTGTTAGCTTTTCCTGTCGCAAAAATTCCTACCATATCATTTGTTGATGTATCACTATCTACAGTTATAGAATTAAAAGTAGTTGCTGTAACTTTTTTCAAAATACTTTTTAAAAAAACAGAAGGTATATTTGCATCAGTAAATATGAAAGCAAGCATCGTGGCCATGTTTGGTGCAATCATACCTGATCCTTTTGCTATTGCAGAAATTCTTACTTGTTTAGTTCCTATTTTGGCTTCTTCGTAAGCAACCTTAGGTCTAGTGTCTGTTGTCATGCAAGCACTAGCAGCCTTAAACCATACAAATTTATTTTGTTCAGTCCTCAATTTTTTAACTAATTCTGGAATTCTATTTTTTATTTTCACATGAGGAAACTCCTCACCTATTACTCCGGTCGATGCAAAAAGTAGATCTGTTATTTTTACAACTTCTTTTACACCCTTGGGTGATTGAGAAGATTTTATGGTCAAGGCTTTTGCTAAAGATTGTGCAACCTCTTTTAATCCTTGCGCTCCTTTAGTTCCTGTAAATGCATTAGCATTCTTCGTATTAACCATCAGCGCTTTAACAAAGTGTCTTTTTATTTTTAAATTCCAATTTATGCTAGCCGAAGTAACTTTTGAGTTTGTATAAACAGCTCCAAAATTTGCACCTTCATCAAAAAAAAATAAGGTTAGATCGTCCCTGCCATCACCATAAAGATCAGCCGATACTGCTGATATTTGAAGTCCTTGAATAGGCTGCAATTCTTGAAATTCCCCCATTTTTGACATTTTAACTTTGGGATTGAGCAAGTTTTTTAAATTTAAAGTCATTAGTATTTAAAATCTGTTAATATTGATTATATAAGTCTTAATTTATAACTATATAATTGTTTATGTTAAATATTAGCGGCATTATCGGCAAATTTATAAAGAATTCAAGCCAAAGAGACATAGATAAACTCGAAGCAATTGTCCAAAAAATTAGTGCTTGGGAATCGAAAGTTAAAGAGGTTCCAGATGAAAATTTTCCATTAAAAACCCAAGAATTTAAATCAAAAATTAAAAATGGTGAAAAATTAGAAACCTTAATTCCTGAAGCTTTTGCATACGTTAGAGAGGCTTCAAAAAGAACATTATCCGAACGTCATTTTGATGTACAGCTAATGGGAGGGATCATTTTACACCAAGGTAAAATTGCTGAAATGAAAACTGGTGAAGGTAAAACTTTGGTTGCAACTTTACCCGCATATTTAAATTCATTAAATGGTAAAGGAGTTCATATAGTTACTGTAAATGATTATTTAGCCAAAAGAGATTCTGAATGGATGGGCAAGATATATAAATTTTTAGGTTTGTCAGTTGGATGCATAACAAATGATATGGATGATATTACCAGAAAAAAAAATTATGATTGTGATGTAACTTATGGAACAAATAATGAATTTGGTTTTGATTATTTAAGAGATAACATGAAATACGATGTAAATGAAATGGTCCAGAGAGAACACTATTACTGCATCGTTGATGAGGTAGATAGTATTTTAATAGACGAAGCCAGAACACCATTAGTAATTTCAGGACCAACTGAAGATAAATCAGATCAATATTTTACAAGTAATAAATTTATAAAAGAACTTAACAAAGCAGATTATGAAATAGATGAAAAAAGTAAAAACGTTATCCTTTCTGAAAAAGGAATTGATAAAATAGAAAGTTTATCAAAAACATACGGTATACTAAAAAATAATAATTTTTATGATCCTCAAAATATTAATTTGGTCCACCACATTAATCAGGCTTTAAAAGCAAATTTGTTATTTTTTAAAGATACAGATTATATTATCCAAGATAATAAAATACAATTAATTGATGAATTTACTGGAAGAGTTCTCGAGGGAAGAAGATTCTCAGATGGTTTGCATCAAGCGATAGAAGCAAAAGAAAAAGTAGAAATACAAAGCGAAAACCAAACATTGGCATCAATAACATATCAAAATTACTTCCGTTTATATAATAAACTAGCAGGCATGACTGGTACCGCAGCAACAGAATCTGAAGAATTTTACGATATTTATAAATTGCCTGTAGTTACTATTCCAACTAATAAAAAAATGATTAGAAAAGATTGGAACGATCAAATCTTTAGAACAGAAAAAGAAAAAAATGAAGCAATTGTAAAAAAAGCAATTGAATGTAATAACAAAGGGCAGCCTGTTTTGATTGGAACAACAAGTATTAGTAAATCTGAAACTTATTCTAATCTGCTTAAAAAAAAAGGAATCAAACATTCGGTATTAAATGCAAAAAACCATGAGAAAGAAGCAAATATAATTGCAGATGCAGGAAAATTAAATGCAGTAACTTGTGCAACAAACATGGCAGGAAGAGGTACTGATGTAAAACTTGGAGGAAAAATAGAAGATGAAATTAATGAAAAAGAAAAAAGCAAGATCAAAGAGCTTGGTGGACTGTTTGTTATTGGAACAGAAAGACATGAGAGCAGGAGAATTGACAATCAGTTAAGAGGTAGATCTGGAAGACAGGGAGATGAGGGAGGTTCTATATTCTATATAAGTTTGGAAGATGACTTAATGAGAATATTTGGATCAGAATCAATAGATAATATTATGAAAAAATTTGGTTTAAAACAGGGAGAATCTATTGACCATCCATGGATAAACAAAGCCTTAGAAAGAGCACAAAAAAGAGTTGAAGGTAGAAATTACGATATAAGAAAAACTTTATTAAAATTTGATGATGTTATGAATGATCAAAGAAAAGTAATTTTTGACCAAAGGAAAGAAATTTTAAAATCAACCGATATTAATGAAATCATAAATTCATTCTTAGAAAGTTTAATTAAAAATTTTTCAGAAGAAAAAATAGTTTATGAAAGGGAAAATCAAATAGATTCTTTTAAGTTAAAAATTAAGCCAATAATGGGAAGATCATTAAAAGATGAAGATTATTTAAATTTATTAAAATTAAATAGTGAAAAATTTGGGGACAGCATAAGAGAGGCTTTTGATAAATTTAGAAATAAAAGAAAAAATTCAATTACTGAATCGATGAATATAAAACTAGAAAAAAGAGTATTCTTACAAACTATTGATTTTTTGTGGAGGTCTCATATCCAATATCTTGAGCATTTAAGACAAGTTGTAGGATTAAGAGGTTATGCCCAAAAAGATCCTTTGGAAGAATACAGGAGAGAAGCCTTTAAACTTTTTGAAGGATTGTTAAATAAAATTAAAATTGATTTTATTACTTTTTTAAACAACCTTGAAATAGTTAAAAAAGAAGAAATTTCACAAGATGAGCCTTCCATTGGTAGTATAAATAAATCTGCTATACCAAAAAAAATGAAAAGAAATGAACCATGCTTTTGCGGGTCAGGAAAAAAATACAAACACTGCTGTGGTGCTTTATAGTATTTTAAAAAAAGAATATTGATCCTACAAAAACTAATAGAATTAAAATTATAAATTCTTTTTTGAATCTTATTGTAAGTTCTTTTATTTTCGCAAAAAAATTATTATTTTTAATCCAATCGTCCTTAGCAGAAAATATTTTGTAAGATTTTTGTTTTCCTACATTTAAAAATTTTTTTTTTCTGTGTTCAAGAATTTGATTTCCGTTTTGAGTAACAAATTCTTCTAGATGTCTTTTTATTGAATCTCTTACAACATCAACTACTTCTTTCTTATTTCGGTGAGCTCCACCAACTGGTTCTTGAATAATTTCATCTATAATTTTTATTTTTAAAAGCTCTTCTGCGGTCATTTTCATAGCTCTTGCTGCTTCCAATGATTTGCTTGGATCTCTCCATAATATGGATGCGCAGCCTTCCGGGGATATCACTGAATAAATTGCATTTTCGAGCATCAAAACTTTATTTGCGGAAGCTAGAGCAATAGCTCCTCCCGAACCTCCTTCACCAATAATGAGAGAAATAATTGGAACCTTCAATGACATGCAACATTCTATTGAGCTTGCTATCGCTTCAGCCTGTCCCCTCTGCTCTGCTCCAATGCCAGGATAGGCTCCTGGAGTATCAATAAAAGTTATAATAGGAATATTAAATTTATTTGCTAATTTCATCAATCTAATGCATTTTCTATATCCTTCAGGTCTCATCATACCAAAATTTCTTTTCAATCTGCTATCCAAATCTATTCCTTTTTCTTGACCCAAAACTAATACAGATTTTCTTTGGAATTGAGCAAACCCCGCAAGAACCGATTCGTCTTCTGAAAATCTTCTATCACCAGACAAATTTATAAAATTTGTAAATAGATTTTCTATAAAAAACTTTGCCTTAGGTCTTTCTTCATGTCTGGCTACTTGAGTTTTTTGCCAAGCATTTAAATTTTTATACGAAAGTTTTAGCTTATTATCGATTTCTTCTTGTATTCTAGATATTTTATCAGTTTCAACTTGTGATAAACCTTCTTTATTGAAAGGATCTTTCAATTTTTCTACCTCTTCTTCTAAAGCTTTTATATCACGTTCAAATTCTAAATAGGTTTTCATTTAAATAAGTTAATAATAATTGTATTGAAAATATATATATACATAAATATTGTAAGAATAAACAAAAATACAAATATTGGTGTCAAAATTTTGTCTAATTATGAATTATAGTCCTAAAGGTAAATTGTCTGTAACAACAGAATTGGTAAAATTTGTTGAAAATGAACTTTTGCCAGAAACTGGTGTTGATCCAAAAAAATTTTGGGAAGGTCTTGATAAATCTGTACACGAACTAGCTCCAAAAAATAAAGATCTTCTTCTTACTAGAGAAAAAATGCAAAAAAAAATAGACAAATGGCATATTGAGCACAAAGACAAAGAATTTGATTATAAAAGCTATACAAATTTTTTAAAAGAAATTGGATATCTAGTTAAAGAAGGATCAAATTTTTTAATAGAGACAAAAAATGTTGATTCTGAAATTTCAAATATTCCAGGGCCGCAACTAGTTGTTCCCGTAAAGAATGCAAGGTATTCTTTGAACGCTGCTAACGCAAGATGGGGAAGTTTGTATAATGCTTTATATGGAACTGATGTAATTTCAGAGTCAAATGGCGCAGAAAGAGGAAAAAAATATAACTATGTGAGAGGTGAAAAAGTAATTGAGTACTCACGTAGTTTTTTAGATTCTGTAGTTCCTTTGGAAAAAAATAGCTGGAAAGATATTTCTGAAATTCCCAAGGTTAAAGATAACAAACTAATTTTAAAACTTAAAAACCCTAAACAATTTGTCGGTTATTCTAAAAAATCCAATGAACTGTCTTCACTTTTGTTTATAAATAATAACCTTCATATAGATGTTAGATTTGATTTAAAACAGACTAGAGGGGGTCTTAAAGATAAAGCGTCAATATATGATATAATTTTGGAATCAGCCATAACTTCAATAATGGATCATGAAGATTCTATTGCCGCAGTAGACACGGAAGATAAGGTGCACGCATACAGAAATTGGTTAGGTTTAATGAAAGGTGATTTAAAATACGATGGACATAAAATTGGAAAAAAACTAATAAGAAAACTAAACCCTGATCGAGAATATATTTCTCCCAATGGTGACAAAATTAAATTACATGGCAGAGCATTAATGTTAAATCGAAATGTAGGACATTTAATGACTAGCTCTTCTATTTTGTTGAATGATGGTTCAGAAATACCAGAAGGTATAATGGATGCTTTTATAACAACTGCGGCTGCAATTCACGATTTTAAAAATAAAAAAAATTCAAGAACACAATCTTTCTATATTGTAAAACCAAAAATGCATGGCCCAGATGAAGTTTCATTTACCAATTTGATATTTGAAAAAGTAGAAGAAGTTTTGAATTTAAAAAAATATACAATTAAAATTGGAATAATGGATGAAGAAAGAAGAACAACTGTAAATTTAAAGGAGTGTATAAGAGCTGTAAAAAATAGAGTGGTATTTATTAATACTGGATTTTTAGATCGTACAGGAGATGAGATGCACACCTCAATGGAGGCAGGGCCAATGATAAAAAAAGGAGATATGAAATCTTCTAAATGGATATCGGCATATGAGAATAATAATGTTGATATAGGATTAGCTTGTGGATTTTCAGGAATAGCCCAAATTGGAAAAGGAATGTGGGCTGCTCCAGATAAAATGGCAGATATGATGTCTCAAAAAATTAATCATCCCAAATCTGGAGCCAATTGTGCTTGGGTTCCATCACCAACTGCCGCTACGCTTCATGCAATGCACTACCATCAAGTAGATGTTTTTTCTAAACAGAAGGAATTAAAAAATAGAAATTCTGCAAAACTCTCTGAAATACTTACAATTCCAATTGCAGATAGACCAAACTGGTCTAAAGAAGAAATTTATAAAGAGTTAGAAAATAACGCACAAGGCATTTTAGGTTACGTGGTTAGATGGATAGATCAAGGAGTAGGTTGTTCAAAAGTACCTGATATTAATAATGTTGGGCTAATGGAGGATAGAGCAACTTTAAGAATTTCATCACAACACATAACTAATTGGTTACATCATGGAGTTTGTAATAAAGAAGAAGTTTTAGAAATTATGAAAAAAATGGCAAAAATTGTAGATAAACAAAACATTAGAGATCCGGATTTAAAAGGATATGCTTCTTACAATCGTATGTCGGATGACTTTGAAAAATCAATAGCATTTAATGCAGCGTGTGATTTGATTTTTAAAGGTAAAGAACAACCTTCGGGTTATACTGAGCCAATATTACATCGTAGACGTATAGAAAAAAAAACTAGTCTTTAGTTACAGGACTTCTGTTTTTAAATGCTGAAAATAAGGTACCGTCATCTAAAAATTCTATTTCACCACCTATCGGTACACCTTTTGCAAGTCTTGTAATTTTTACATTAATATTTTTTAAACTATCGGATATATAGTGCGACGTGGTCTCCCCTTCTATGCTAGCGCTTGTTGCAAGAATGACTTCTTTTATTGAATTTTTTTTTACACGATTAACTAATGATTCAACCAATAATCCATTATTGGATTTTTTACTTTCAAAAGAAGGTAGCGTGCCTCCTAATATATGATAATGTCCCTTATAAATCCCAGTACTTTCGATTACCCACATGTCAGCAATATTTTCGACAACACATATTTGATCATATTTTTTCTCAGTACAAATACAATTTGCGTTAAGTGATTTTAAATTTCCACAAATATTACATGTAATTATATTTTTATAAATTTTGGCCAAAGTGTTTGTAAGTGGTTTAATTAACTGTTCTCTATTTTTTATAAGTTTTAAAACTATCCTTTTTGCAGATTTTGGACCCAGACCGGGTAACCTTGAAATTATTTTTATTAAATCTTCTATTTCAGCAACATTATTGTTGGTCATATTTTTTAGAAAGGCAATTTAAATCCTGGGGGTAAATCAATACCTCCGGTAACTTTTGATATCTCTTCAGAGGTTTTCTTTTTTAGTTTAGATTTTGCGTCATTGTGTGCTGCAACGATTAAATCTTGAAAAATTTCTTTAGATTCTTTTAACAAGGCATCATCAAAAGTAATGTTTTTTAATTCTCCATCACCATTCATAATTATTTTTACAGCATTGCCGCCTGCAACCCCTTCAACTTCAATCTTTTTTAAAGCCTCCTGGGTTTCCTTCATTTTTTCTTGCATTTTTTTTGCTTGTGAAATTAAGTCTGAAAAATCTGGCATAAATTAATCTCCCTTTTTTACTTCGATTAGCTCCCCATCAGAAAATATTTTTTTAAATTTCTTGTTAATTTCTCCTTCTTTTTCTTTACGTAATAGTTCTTCTTTTTTTATATTTTGCATTTCAGAATAAGTTTTTTTACCCATTGTTTTGGATAAGGTTATAACCCATCTATTTCCAGTCCAAGCGTACAATCTTTCTGATAAATTTCTTACAAAATTTTTATCTAGATTTTGATTAAAGGTTATATCAATTTTTCCTTCGGAAAATTTAATTAAATTAACATTATTTTCTAAATCATATTTAAGTTGAACTTCTTTTTTTCTAGATGATAAAAAAATTAAATCTTCAAAGGATAAAACTTTTTCTAACTTTTTATTACTTGTTAAACTTTTTGGTTCTAAGGCGGATGAAATCGGTTTTGTTTGAATCATGTTTTTAATCTGATCTTTTGAAATATTTACCAAATCATTTTCATTTTTAGTTATTTTTTTTTTAATATCAGTTTGTTCGATTATTTTTGTATTTTCATTTATTGCATTTGTGTTGTTTGTTTTTAAAGAATCAATAACATCTTCATAAGAAGGCATTTCTTTTAGATGAACGAGTCTTATAATTAGCATTTCCAAAGATAAAACTGGATTGGAAATAATTGATAGCTCTTCCATTACTTTTAAAATAAACTGCCAATACACTATTAAAACTGAAATATTAACTTTTTCTGAAATTGAATTTATAATATCTTTTTCAGATTCAGATATGGATAATTCGGTGTCAATTTTCCCTAAGTTCTTTTTTTGTTGAATAAAATATATTATTTCTAAAAGATCGTTTAAAAAATTTTTTGGATCAATTCCTTGATTAATCATCTCTTTTAATTGATCTAAAGATTCTTTTTGTTTTCCATCAAAAATAAAATTTAAAAGATCTAAAATCTTTGATCTATCAGCGATTCCTAGCATTTTTCTAACAAAATTTTCATCAATTTCTTTTTCCTGCATGCTTTGACTTACAATTGCTCTATCTAAAAGAGACAAGGAATCTCTCACGGATCCTTCTGCTGCTTTTGCTATTAATGTTAATGCCTCGTTAGATATTTTGGCATTTTCTTTTTCTGAAATCTTTTTTAAATTATCTACTAAATATTTTATTGTTACTCTATGTAAATCAAATCTTTGACATCGAGAAATAATAGTAACAGGAATTTTTTTTACTTCAGTTGTAGCAAAAATAAACTTCAAATGAAGTGGAGGTTCTTCTAGCGTTTTTAATAGTCCATTAAATGCTTGTTTGGAAAGCATATGAACCTCATCTAAAATTATTATTTTATATTTGGCGCTTGTAGGATTATACTTTGAAGAATCTATTAACTCTCTAACATCATCTATTCCTGTTCTTGATGCGGCGTCCATTTCTAATACATCAAGATGTTTTGAATTTGTAATTTCTTCACAATTATTACAATGACAATCCTCTTCTTTAAGAAAGTTTTTTTCACAATTTAATGCTTTTGCAATTAATCGAGCTGTTGTTGTTTTTCCTACACCTCTAATTCCAGTAAGCAAATACGCGTTTGGTAATTTATTTAACTTTATAGAATTTGTAATGGTCTCTACCATTATATTCTGCCCAATTAATTCTTTGAAATTCTTTGGTCTGTATTTTAATGCTAAAACTTTATGTTTATTATTTTCCATAAATTTCTTATTAAATAAGGAGACTGAGCAACAACCTGAAATATTTTGTTACGGCTGCTACGTTTCCGTCCTGACCGGATTGTTCAAAAAATTCCACCCATTGTCAGCCTCCTGTTTTATTATATCAATATAAATTTGATAACTACAATAAATGTATGGTTGTGTATTAGTTGTTAAATCTAAATTTATGCGCTTCGTAAACTCCTAAAATGTCTAATTTTTGAGTATGAAAACCCAGCTCTTCCAGAGCTTTTTGTAAAGCTGGATCTTCAATATGACCTTCGATATCTATATAAAAATTCACCTGATCAAATGTATTTTTTACAGCAAAACTCTCAAGCTTGCATAAATTAACACCATTTGTAGCAAATCCTCCCAGGGCTTTATAGAGTGCCGCGGGAATGCTTTTAAGCTTAAATATACAACTTGTAATATATTTTTTATCTTTTTTTTTTGGCCGGTTTGAATTTTTACCCATAATTAAAAATCTAGTAATATTTTCAGATTCGTCTTCTATATTTGTTTTTAATATTTCTAAATCATAAATTTTTGAGGCAAGTTCTGAAGCAATAGCCGACTCTGTTTTATCTTTTTTATCTGCAATAAATTTTGCTGAGCCTGCAGTATCAGCTGAAACTATTGCTTTTAATTTATTTTCTAAAATAATTTTTTGGCATTGTCCTAATGCTTGGAAATGACTTCTTACCGTTTTAATATCTTTTAATTTAGAACCTTTGATGCCAAGCAGATTATGTTTAACTTTTTGAAAATGTTCAGCATGAATTTGCAATTTATATTTTGGTATTAAATAATGAATATCTGCTACTCTTCCTGCTAATGAATTTTCAATAGGTATTACAATCTTATATTCTGAATTTTCTTTAGCTAATCTAAAAGCTTCTTCAAAAGTTGAGCAAGATTTAATTTCTGCTTCTGGAAATATTTCTAAACTAGCTAGATGAGAATAAGCTCCATTTTCTCCTTGAAAAGCAACTTTAATTTTTTCTTTCATAATTAATTTAGGCCATTTCCTTAATTACTTTTTCAATATCTTTTTCTACATCTACGCCCAAAGGTACTGAATCACTCAAGCCTACTCTTAGTAATAGGTTATTTTGTATAGCTCTCATTTGTTCCAAATCTCTTTCGATTTCTAACTTTGACCTTTCAAGCTTTACATACTTGGTCAAAGCAACACTTGTAAAGGCATAAATTCCAATATGATGATAAAGTTTTTCATTTATTATATCTTTTTTTATACGAAAAAAATCTTTTGCCTCTAAAAAAGCATGAGATTCCAAATTTTTTTCAACTTCAACTTTAACAATATTTGGGTTAGAGATATCATTTTTTTTAATATATGAGGCCAAAGTACCAATATCACATTTATTTTTTCTCATAAGCTGTTCCAATTTTAAAATAGAATCGGGTTTTATATTAGGCATGTCTCCTTGTAAATTAATAATTAAATCTGTCTTTTCGTCTAGTTCTTTTTTGTAAACTTCGTAAATCCTATCGCTGCCAGACGGATGATCTGTTTTTGTTAAAAAAGCATTACCTTTATTTTTTTTAACGACTTCTATGATTTCTTCATCTGGGCTTGCAACAAAAACTTCCCCAACTTTTGATTCTTTAGCCCTATTTAGAACATGAATAATCATTGGAATATTATTAATTTTTGCTAGGGGTTTATTTGGAAATCTTTTAGCTCCCAGCCTAGTAGGTATTATTA
>Ga0310344_10001252_pt1 | contig 19436 bp, 15 predicted proteins | sample HC15DNA20200_MG_FD_203801 | JGI IMG/M metagenome (GOLD analysis project Ga0310344, IMG submission 203801) | Marine microbial communities from station ALOHA, North Pacific Subtropical Gyre - HC15-DNA-20-200_MG | ecosystem: Environmental > Aquatic > Marine > Oceanic | place: Pacific Ocean: North... | reverse complement strand
TGAAAGTAAATCACCAGCATTATAATTTAGAATTATGATACTAACAAGGGGCTGAGAATTATTTTCCATAATTATTGAATAAAATGAAAATTATTCTGTATTTAATATTACGAATAAATTTGTAACACTAAAGTGAAATTTTTGTACCTTCTCCAAGCAAGAATAGTTTCTTAGTTTTATCTTTATTATTACCCTGTAGATGGCAATTTGCTGAAATGATACTATCTTTGATGTTTAAACCACCGTCTATTTTACAATCAGACATTATTATGGAATTTTCTATAACAACACCAGATGATATTATTGTGCTATCACCTATACTTACATTAGGACCAATCTGAGCAGATTTGTCAATCTTACAATTTTTACCTATTATAGACGGTGTTATCATACTACTGTCTAATTCAATGCTACTTGATTTATCAATAATGCATGTTTGATTGCAAATATGCTCCAGGACTTGTCGATTTGCGTTTAAAATATCCTCTGGAGTACCAGTATCTTTCCAGTAATCTGTTATAGTTTCGTAACCAATATTGTCATTCTTCTTCAATAAATTATCTAAAGCATCCGTTATCTCTAATTCATTTCTCCAGGATGGTTTCAAATCATCTATGATTTCAAAAATGTGTGGTGTTAACAAGTAAATTCCAGTTACTGCTAGTTTTGAATTTGGGTTTTTTGGTTTTTCTGTTATTTTTACAATCTTTTTATTTTCAACATCTGCAATTCCAAATCTACTTGGGTTATCTACTTCACATAACAAAACCGTAGCATCATAATCTGATTTAGTAAAATTTTCTACAAAATTTGTGATGGGTTTTTGTATAATATTATCTCCTAGAAAAACAAGAAATTTTTCATTATTGATAAATTCTTTGCATAATCTAATTGCATGTGCAATTCCTCTTGGTTCATCTTGTTCAATGTATGTAAGATTTACACCAAAGTTTTCTCCATTTCTATAATATTCTTTAACCTTGTTTGAACCTAGACCGCCTATGATGATAGCAATATCTGTAATTCCAGCTTCATGCATGGATTCTATACAATATTGTGACATTGGTTTATTGGCAATTGGCAAGAGTTGTTTTGGACCAGTATGCGTTAGTGGTCTTAGTCTAGTCCCATGCCCTCCGTGAAGAATTATTCCCTTCATAAAATTCGATTTTTACTTAATATTATAAACTCGTTTATGCTTTCATACGTTTCTACCCAATCTTTCAACATAAAATGATCCAAACTTTTATTCAGAAACAACTTTCTGGATTTTTGTATGGACAATGAATATTTCAAGGTAATTGACTTAGAAAAATACGAAACTAGGGACATAAATGATCAACATGTAAATGGTTCATTAACTGTTGTTTGGAGGGATTGGGACAACATAATCAAAGACGAATTCAAAACTGTATATGTTACATCAGCAAATCCTGGCGAAATCAAAGGTCCTCATTTACACACAAAACGAATTAGTTATTTTGTCTGTATTCATGGGGAGGTAGTTTTTGTTATTCAAAAAAAACCTGGTGAATATGAAGAAATACACGCAAAAGCTGATAGACCCATTCTGGTCGTTATACCAAAAAATGTTCCTACAGCACATATTAATGTCCATGATGGTGTTTCAAGAATTTTAGCCCTAGCAGATATAGCTTGGAGACCAAATGATGGTGAGATGAAAAATGTCTCATTTGATGATTATGATTGGAAGAAATGGGAACATACTCAGTAATTTACTGATTGCTTATTTTGAATTTTTATGATAAAAAAATGGGATAGAATAAAAAACCAGTTTAATGGAAACAATGGAATTGTCTCAATTGGATCCACTGATATTATTGCTACTGCCATTTCATCTGTCTTATGGTTTTTACTACCTACATTTTTATCAAGTGAAGAATACGGTGAAATTCATTTTGTTTTATCCATTGCAGGAATTGCATATACTTTTTGTTTAATTGGAAATCGGGATGTAATAACCGTATTTACATCAAAATCATATAATCTAAATTCTACATTATATTTTTTGAGTTTAGTTTCTAGCTTCATAGCAATTTTAATTGTATTTTTAATATTTCAAATTGATTCAATAGTTATTATCCTAGCCTTTGTGATAAATGACTTAGGACTTGGTTATATACTTGGAAAAAAATTCTATATGAAATATTCATTTTATATTATTGCTCAAAAATCTCTAGCTTTAGCTTTATGTATTTCATTTTATTTTATTTTTGGACACGAAGCAATTCTTTTTGGATTGGCACTTTCATATCTACCTTTTACAATATTAATTTATCAAGGATTTAGAAATTCAAAAATTAATTTAAACTCGTTAAAACCACATGGAGAATTTATTTCTAATAACTATATTCTTAATTCAGTTGGCGCTTTAAGAGCACACCTTGATAAATTTTTAATTGTACCAATACTAGGTTTTAGTGCTTTAGGTAATTACGCCCTTGCAATGCAAGCATTTGCTATATTTATCATGTCATCTGGTATTGTTTACAAATATGTTCTTGCACAAGATGCACGTGGAATTTCCAGTAAGAAAATCAAACAGCTTAATGTTTTACTTTCTGTAGGAATTGCTGTTTTTGGTTTTTTTATTGCACCACTGATAATATCAGTCATATTTCCTGACTATGAAGAGTCTATAGATGTCATTCAGATTATGAGTATATCCGTTATCCCTGCAACAATAGGACAAATGTTAATGTCAAAATTCTTGGGTCAAGAAAAAAGCAGGTATGTGCTCTTTGGTAGACTAGTAACATTATCTATAATGATACCAGGTATTATAATTCTTGGGACAATCTATGAACTTCAGGGTGTTTCTATTGCCTATTTACTATCAAGTTCTGGACAGGCTATCTTTTTGTTTATTGCTAGTAGAAAATTTACCGAATGAAAACCCTGAGTATAGTGTATCATTTTTTTTATACTTGTATAAAAAATGTTTATAGTTGAATGATAATTTAAAAAATAAAATTCTTTTAATAGATAATTCCATAAATGTTGATTCAATCAACTTTGATTCTGAATTTAACAAAATAATTACATTAGATTATCTATCACATGAGAAATTACAAAATAAAAAAATCAAACATACTGTATCAGACGTTTTTATCTCAGATTCTGAATTTAAAAATCTCGATCAGTTATCACACAATTTTTTAAAATGGCATGATAATTCAAAAATTAAAAAACTAATTACACACAAAAATATTAACTTAGGAAAATTATTCGAGATTGATCTCCATCTATATCTTTTACCAATTTTGAAAACTTTTTTTGAATTATCAAAATTAATTCCGATTAATTCAAATTCCATATTTTATTCATCGTCTAAGATTTGTAATTTTTTGGAACAATTTGGTGTCGAATATAGAAAATTAAATCAGAAAAGTAAGTCTGATGAATTCTATTTAGATTCATTAACATATGAAATAAATTTTAACAACAAATCACTTAAGATTCCGATATCTAGAACAAATTATAAACGTCTAAAACCGGTTGTGGAAAATTTTTATTTTAGTCTGTTTAAAAATAAGCCAGATAATTTAACTAATTCTCATATTTTAGTTGAGTTTGATCCATTAAAATATAATAAATTACTTTCATCATTTTCTAATAATTCCAATTATGTCATTTATAATAGAAGAAGACCATATGTTTGGAATTACAGTACATTTTCAATTTTAAATAAATCAAATGTAAAATTTTTTCCGGAGTCTAAATTAATTGGGAAAAATGAAAAATCTTTTTTAAAAAATTCCAAATTTTTGCTTGATGATCTAGTTAAAAATTTTAATGTTCATAATGATTATTTTGAGAAATTTTTCATGGTGAATAATCTATCATTTTGGAAAATTATAAAAAATTCTTTTACAATTTTATGTATTTCCAGATTTAATGAATACATTAAGGAAATTGAAATGGCATTGATATTTTTTGATAAAACAAGTCCTTCAACTATTACAGTTTGGTCTGAGATTGGTTCAACAGAGCAAATTATAATTAGTATTGCAAAAAATAAAAAAATACCAATTTTTCTCCTCCAACATGGAATATACCATGATGATGATTCTGCTGTTAATTTTAATTTTTTTTCTGGTGTATTACCTAAAGATTCAGATTATTTTCTTGTATGGGGTGACTATATGTATGAATACTGCAAAAAAATTGGATTAAACCAAAATCAAATAAAAATTATAGGTAATCCATCATTTGATGAGTATAAAAAAGATTTTTCAAATCAAATTAATTCAAAATATATTTTATTAGCTGCTCAAGGACCAACTAACTTTGCTTTAGATGATCTAAAAAATTCTGTTTTTGAAAAATATATTTCTAGTATAAAACAAATTTGTTTTTTAGCAAAAAAATTTCAAAAGCATCTAATAATAAAACTTCATCCTGATCCAAATGATCTAGATATCACGAATTATATCAAAGAAGAATATCCAGATGTCACGGTAATTAAAACCGGTGATATGAAAGAATTAATTCAAAACTGCGAGCTTTTTCTTTGTATTGATATATCAACTGCTATTCTTGAGGCTCAGTTACTTCAAAAACCTACGATCAGTATTTCTGTTAAAGAAAATCTTGGTCTTTCAAAATCCAAGGTTTTTGAGTATTGTGTGAGAACTGATGTAAGTCATCTTGAAAATTATTTTAATAAAATTTTTAATAATTTGGAATTTAGAAATAATTTAGTTTTAGATGGAACCAAATTTTTGAATAAGTACTTATTTAGCAAAAAATCCGCATCAGAAAATTTCATTAATTTTCTTAACAATTATTAATCATTTCTTAACGAGTGGGTGTATCCTTCATTTTTAATAAAATTTGAATTAATTTTTTTTAATTCTGGTTCTTTTTTTAATAAATTTAATACATCGTTCATCGAAAAATTATTTTTTTTATTGTATAACTTTGAATAAATTTTTTTTACAAAATTAAAATCATCTATGTCATCAACAGACCATTTTAAATCATTTAATTTACCTTTTTTCTTATTATCCACTAGACAAATTTTAAATTTTTTTGGATTTTTCCAAATATATGGTGTTACATGCTCTCTTTCAGATTTTAATTTTGCACTTTTCCATGCGTCTTCTAACGCTTTAAACGTAAAACATTCTGTGTCTAATCCATTAGGATATGTTTCACTATCATTTGAGGCATAATCATATTTTCCAGAAATAAATTTTTTTAAAACTTTTTTGCTTTCATTTGGATCAATCAGTGGGCAATCAGCAGTTATTCTAATAATAATTTCTGCATTAGATTCTTTAGCTGCACGATAAAATCTATCTAGAACATCATTGGTTTTACCTCTATAACTTTTTAATCCAAAATTATTTGTTATTGCTACTATATCATCATCAATTTTTCTTCCAGTGGTTGCGACTATTACTTCTTTAACATTTATTTTTTTAGTTCGGTTAATTACATGCCAAAGCATAGGCTTACCCTCAATCTCTAATAGTGCTTTTCCTGGAAGTCTTCTTGAATCTGTTCTTGCTTGAATGATTACACATTTTTTATTTTGCATGATGATCCTGGTTATTATTTGATGAACGAGTTAGTCTTTTTTATTACTAAATCAATTTCCCTGTCCGTTAAATTTGGGTGCATTGGTAATGTAACTACATCCCTACCGGCCCTTTCCGTTACTGATAGCGAATTTTTCTTATTATAGAATGACATTAAATGTACTGGAGGATAATGTGCACCTGTTTCAATTCCATTTTTACTCATTTTATCCATAAATTTTTCTCTATTATTTACCCTAATCCAGAATAAGTGGTAGCTGCAATTTTTATCCAGAGGCATTTTTTTGTTTACATTTAATTCTGTTGAGTATCTTTTTGCAATACTATATCGTTTTTTATTTGATCTTTGCAATTTTTTTAGTTGTTCAATTCCTATTGATGCTGAAATTTCTTCCATGTAGTAGTTATAACCCAAAGATGTTACATCATATGACGTACCTAATCTTTTATCAATACCACACCATCTAAGCGAATTTAATTTTTTTTTAATATTTTTACTATTGTTGACATTAATTGTAATTGCACCACCTTTTGGCATCGATAAATTTTTTATTGGATGAAAACTAAAACAGCATAACTCATTTTCGGATCCTACGTTCTTATTTTTATTTTTTGTACCACATGCATGTGCTGCATCCTCTATTATTGATAATGATTTTTTCCTTGCAATTTTTTTTAAATTTTCCATTTTTAATGGAAGACCACCAAAATATACCGGTACAATTGCTTTTGTTTTTTTATTAATTTTTTTTTCTAAGTCATTAAGATCAATGGATAATGTTTCAGGTTCAATATCTACAAAAATAGGAATTCCCCCATTGTATGTAATTGCATGTATTGTTGTCACAAAAGTAAAAGATGGCACTAGAACTTCTTTACCTTGGATATCAGCTAAACTTAATGCTAAATGTAATGCCGCTGTCCCACTATCTACCGCAACACATTCTTTAGCTCCAATATATTTACAAAATCTCTCCTCAAATTTTTTAACAAGATTATTTCCTGCACCAGAAGCCCAATTGTGGCTTTCTAATGCATTAGTTGCCGCAGTAATCTCTTTCTTATCAATTTTCGGTGAAAATAATTTAATTATTTTTTTCATTGTTTTCACTGAATATTATCTTTAGATAATACATCCAATTTTATATTATTAAGTCTGTTAATATCATCTGTCATATTTTGTAGCTCATTAAACGTAATTGAAAATGGTGCGTCTGGCCCAATTGAATTATCTAGCTTAACGTGCTTTTCAATAAATATTTCATTGCAGCCCAAAGATTTCTTCAAGATCATAAATGCTATAGGTATTGTTATACCCAATGTGTGATCGGAAAAAAAATTATTTTTTAGGAGCTCTTTCCAATCAATCTCTTTATCTAATGTGGGATAATTTGCTACACAGTATGTGTATTGATAATCATTTTGTTTAAATTCACTTTCAATGAAATTTTTATCCACTCCATTTCCAGTACTGATAAAAGTTTGTTTTTTTGACATACCTACTTTGTGAATTGTTTCTTTTGCAAAGTTATGCTTCAACGCAGCTGTCCAGGATGCAATTTTATAAATTTCAATATTTATCGATTCTAAAAATTCAACTGCCTCTGGATAAAAAACACTACAGAACCATTTTATTCCTATTTCATCGGCATAATTTTTTAGCTCTAATGCAACACTATTGTTTAATTCAGATTTTTTTATTTGGTTCCAATCCGGATCTGTTGATTCGTAGATATCTTCCGCCCTCCACATTTGAAATTTTACATGTGTAGCACCAGACTCTTTTGCATTTTTAATATGCTTTTTTGCTAAAGAAACATCTCCCTGCCAGTTTGAACCAATTTCAGCAATGATATTTACTTTCATGGAATTCATCATGAATTTTGTTATTTATTTACCACTATTCTTTTCAGTCTAATTTTGATGATAATATAGTTCAAGTTTTATATCATGAGTATAGAATTTTACCACTTGCTAAAAAATAAAAATATTCTAATCACTGGTGGTACAGGATCATTAGGTAATGCATTAACAACTAAATTATTAACACTTGGAGTTAAAACAATTAGAATTTTTTCACGTGATGAAAATAAGCAAACTAAAATGGAGGAGAAATTTAATGACAACCGTCTTCGTTTTCTTATAGGCGATGTTCGTGATAAGGAAAGATTACAAAGAGCAGTCGAAAATATTGATATTGTAATACATGCTGCTGCATTAAAACACGTACCAGTTGCTGAGTACAATCCATTTGAAGTAATCAAAACAAATGTTTATGGTTCTCAAAATGTAATTGACGCATCAATGGATGAGGAAGTGGATCTTTGTCTTGCTGTTAGTTCGGATAAGGCTGTATCCCCTCTAAATCTTTATGGTTCTACTAAACTTGCAATGGAAAAATTATTCATAGCTGCAAATAATCTAAAAGGGAAAAGAAAAACTAAATTTTCTTGTGTTCGTTATGGGAATGTTTTAGGAAGTAGAGGATCAGTAGTTCCAAAATTTATCGAACAAATACAGTCTCAAAATAAGATAACAATTACAAATAAAAATATGACTAGATTTAACATAACTCTTGATGATGCACTTGGATTAATTTTACATGCTATAAAATTTTCAAAAGGCAACGAAGTTTTTGTTCCAAAGCTAAAATCCTATATATTATCTGATTTAATCGATACTTTAAAAGAAATATCGTCCATTCCTTTTTCCCAAAAAAATATTCCTTTAAGACCTGGTGAAAAGATGCATGAGCTGCTGTTAAATGAATATGAAATAAAGTATTCAATAGAATCTAACGGAGTTTACATTTTACTTCCCTCTAACTACGTAAATATGGGACAAATTCGTAAAATGTACCCAAACTCTAAATCTCTAGGATTACAAGTTTATTCATCTGATAACGTATCACACATTTCAAAAAATGATCTTAAAAAAATTCTCATTAAGCATAAATTTAAAATTTAATTAAAAATATTATATGATTATTTTAAGAAGCCTTTGGTAATTCGTAACCTTTTTTCCATTCATAATTTTCTGAAAGTCTAGTAATACGTGTAAATTCATCTTTAGGTGGGCATGAATTTAATCCAAGTAGTTTTTTTCTTTCATCTGTTAATTGATTAAAAATATCTGAAGGAATATTTTCTGAAAAATTAAATGCGGGTTTTATGAACGATCGCCCATAACTTGGTATTACTGCCCATCTACTATCATTAGAAACTTTTCCACCACCACCATGCCATAGAGAACCATCAAAAATTAGCACCGAACCTTGTTTTGCTTCTATTGATGTTTCATTATCATATTCCTTATTATTTTCTGAATAATCTGATCTTAAGTGACTACCAGGGACTATTCTGGTAGTACCATTGTCTTTTGTAAAGTCATCTAGCATGAAAATTGCTACCATCATTAATGCAAATCCACCTTGACCCGGTAAACTACTATCTAAATGCAGTTGTTGTGGTTTTGAATTTTTACTTGGATTTCGAGCATCAAAGCCAAGTAAATTAAATTGATTTGAATTCTGATATGATCCCTCTTGTAACATTTTTTTAATTATAGGAAAAACTTTTGGATGATCACACAAATCAAAATATTTGATATGTTTATTATGTAAATTATAAACAATCTTTTCCATATCTTTGTTATTTAATCCATGATCAGTTTTTTGTGAATTAGCATGAAATTTTGAATATTTTTCAACATCCTGATTTAACATATTTTTGTACATTTCACATAATTTATTGTCTAATACGTCATTCAGTAACACATATCCATTTTTTTTTATTTGATTTATTGCATCTTGTTCCTGCATTACAAATAATCATTTTAAGCACTTATTATTTTTTATGTATTATTGATTACAGAAATCATTTTTCATGTTTGAAGAATTCATTTATTCATGTTAATCCATTCAATTTATCAATAAGGATTATAATCATCATGTAATTTCAATAGAATTGAATGTATCAGTTAAAAAACAAAAAAATTTCAATAAAAGACATTGCTTCATTTCTTAATGTTGAATATACTAAAAAAAATTTCTATATTGAAACTATTTCTTCTCTGAATAATATTAAAAATAATTCATTACTGTTTTCTTCTAGTTCTTATAATAATAAGAAAAAAATTAATTTTAAAAAATTCAAAAATATAGTAATTATTTGTGATATAAAATCGAAAAATTCTTTTAATATTCCTACATTAATATCAAAAAATCCACAATTTGATTTTTATCGTGTAGTACGAAAATTCTTCACAACGAATGAATTTACTAATAAAATTCATAAAACTGCTATTATTGAAAAAAACTCAAAAATTGGAAAAAATGTTTATGTTGGTTCAAATTGTTACATAGGAAATAATGTAGTAATTGGCGATAATACTGTAATATTACAAAACACTTGTATCTATGGCGAAACAAAAATCGGTTCTAATTCAGTAATTAAATCTAATACAACAATTGGTAGTGAAGGATTTGGCTTTATTCCGGTAAATAACGAACTGTATCATCTTCCACATGTTGGATCAATCTCTATTGGTGATAATGTTTGGATAGGATCTAATAGTACGGTTGAGAAATCTCACATTGATCAAACAATTATAGAAGATCATGTAAAAATTGATGATTTAGTGCAAATCGGGCATAATACAATAATTAAAAAATTTTCGTTGATTGCTGCTGGTTGTGTTATGGTCGGTAAAGCGAGAATTGGAAAAAACTGTTGGGTTTCACCACATTGCGTAGTTGATATTGGCTGTGAAATTGGTGATAATTGTATAGTTGGCACATCTAGTTTAGTTCGAACAAATTTTCCTAAAAATTCTATAATTGTTGGTTCACCTGCTAAATTATTACGAAAAAATGTCTAAATTGATTGAAAAACAACAATCTATTCTATGATGATCTAAGAACAAGTGTTGCAGTGACTTCTATTCTTAGTAAATTTAGGAAATAATCAATACTATTTCTTAATACGATTGATTGGTATAGAAAAGTAATGTTCTATATCGCTTTTTTTATTAGATATTTTTAGACTGTCTTCATCGTCATTTCCATCTGGGTACCAAACTCTCAAGAAACCATTCTTATCTTCAAAAGCAGATTTTGGTAATTTCCATGAAGGATTTCTATATTTGAAATCATCTATTGTATAATGAGATTGAATTAGTAATTCATTTTTTTCATTACGTTCAAGAATAGTTCCATGGTATAATGTTATTTTACCCAAGTCCGTCATTAACGTGTACATTGGCTTTGCCCTACCTGAAATCCCACCAGAATTCATTATTTGTGAAGCAATTTCTAAACCCTTTTGAACAGATGTTCTATGATGCTCCATTCCTTGCATTGGTATGCAATGAAACAAATAATGTGATTCAATACCAAGATATCTAAAGCCATCATACAAATCATTCAAAATTTCTACATTATCGTTAACTCCTTTTAATAATACAGATTGATCATAAATTTTGAAAGCAGCTTTGTAAATGTCGGTATATGCCTTTCTAGATTCTACAGTAAGTTCCGATGGATGATTAATGTTAGTTCCAATTTCTAATTTTATAGGATCCACAGATTTCAAAATGGATATTAATTCATCGTTGACTCTAGATGGATCTTGAACGGGAACTCTAGTACCAATTCTAATAATTTCAATATTTGGAGCAAATTTATTTACTTGAGAAAAAATAAATTCTAATCTCTTTGGAACCATAAATGGATCACCACCAGTAATCAAAATTTCTTTTAAGTTATTTTTTACCTCATCACTTCCTGTGTATTTTGCAAAATTTGTAATTTCATCTTCAGTTAAACCAAACTGTGGATATTGTCCACGTAAACACCAACGACAATGAGCTGCACAAACCATTGTAGGCTCTAAAAGAATTGTTCTTCTATACAATCTCTCAACACCCCTCAAAGGTTTGCCATCATAATGTACATGGACCTCTGATTGATAATGTCTTAAACGATCTTCATGATTGATCTCATCTTCACTTTTAGATTTTAGATATTGTTTTTCAAATGCTCTATATTCTTCGGAATCAATACCATATTTTTCACTAGTTTCAGCAAGTTTTTGTTGTAAGTATGGAGTTAATTTTTCCACAAAATTAGATTTTTTTGCACCTGCCATAATTTATCACTTGATTGCCTTTAGCATATAATCCATCAATATAATTGTCATATTGCACATTTGATTATTTTATGAGTTAATAGATATTAAAACAATTTGGATAATTAATAACTAATTCATTTAATTAAGAAACATTGCTTCATCAATGTGGTGAAAAATCATTTCAATAAAACTAATAAAAATATCTCCTAAACATTACAAATTTTTATACGATTTACTAACGGAAAGAAAACCATTTGAAAATATTTCTCATAAAAAACTTCCCAGTTATAGTAACCATGTAAAATTTATTAAATCTACACCATACTCAAAATGGCTCTTAATCGAATACAGAAATAAAATAATTGGCTCTGTCTATTTATCAAAAAATAAGGAAATTGCTATTTGGATAAAAAAAAATATAAAAGATTACAAAATGGAAATACATAAAAAAATTCTTGATGAAGTAATAAAAAAATTTACAAGAAAAAAATATTTTGTAAACCTAAATCCTAGAAATAAGAAAATGATTAACTTTTATAAAAAAAGTGGATTCAAATTAATTTATTTTACGTTTGAACTTGAAGCCAAAGGGGACGTAAATTTAGAACCACATGATAAAGCGAAAATTAAGTTTTATAAAAAAAACGGGTATAGGATGACCCAACATATTTACATGCTTGAAAAAAATCAAAAATGAATAAAACCTAATTTAATATAGTAATACTGTATTTTTTGTTATTATTTTGTTGATTTACATTGTGCAAAGAAATTATTCTAAATACATATTTAGTTAAAAAAGTGATTTTTTGCGTGGTTAATAAAATACTTTTTTGGATAGATGGCGATGTTACTCAATTTTGTTTAGCATATTATTTACAAAAAAAATATCATGGAGAATTATTTTCAATTACTGATGTCACAAATAAACCAAAGAAATTTTTCAAAGAACAAAAATTTGTGAACTTTACAAAAAATTGGTTTTACCATGATCATATTACGATAAATAAGAATGCGGATTCGAAATATTTGGAACAATTTCAACAAAAATATAATCTTGATTTATCAGAATTGGCAAATCATGATAGAATTTTAAATAAATATAATGAATATTATGATTTTTCTCAAGAAGAAATTAATTCAATTCTTGAACATGAATGTAAGTTTTTTGAGATGGTTTTAGATAATGCAAATCCAGATTATTTTATAACTGGAGAAACTGCATTACAACCAAATCATCTATTTTCTGAGATATGTAAAAGAAAAGGAATTAAAGTTCTTATGTTGAATCACGCAAATTGGAAAACACTTTGTTACATTTCTGAAACACGACATAAAATTGATGATTTTAATGAAATTAGCGATGATGAATGCTCAAACTGTAATTTTGACTATTTACAAAACATTCTAGAAGAATCAAAAGTATCTAAACATCATGAAGAATTTCATGGTGAAATTAAGAATTCTAAATTACTGCTTATTAGAGCCGCGATGGAATTTCTATCTACTAGTAATACCAACATTAAAACACATTATACATATTTTGGTAGATCTAAACTTAAAGTTCTATACAAAGAAATTCAGAATTCAATAAAGAAAAAACAACGTGAACGTTTTATTGAATCTAATCTTTTAAAAAATTTACAATCCACAAAACCATTTGTATATATGCCATTGCATCAAGAACCGGAGCGCTCATTATTAATTGCTGCACCGAAATTTTCAGATCAGATCAGAACCATCAAAGAGGTTGTAAAAAATTTACCAGCAAATTATGAATTATATGTAAAAGAACATCCTACACAAGGACCATCAAGGGGATGGAGAGAAATTTCATTCTATGAGGAAATAATTAAAATAAAAAACGTAAAATTATTCCATCCAAATTTTGATTCAAAAATTTTATTAAAAAATTGTGAACTAGTGATTTCTGTTGGTGGAACATCAAGTTTTGAAGCAGGATTTTTTGGTAAACCATCGATAATATTTGCCGATTTGGGATATGCAGTAATCCCTTCAATAAATAGATTAAACTCATATGAAGAACTGAGCGAAGGAATTAAAGACAGTCTGAAAACCAGCGTGAATCCTAACCATTTGTGTAATTATATAAAAACTCTTGAAGAAAATTCGTTTGATCTTGATTTTATGAAACTGTCTGCAAATTATCAGAATTGGTTTTATATGAATGGGAACATTGTAGATGTTGTTATTGAAAATAATAAAATGAAAAAATTCCTTTTAGACAATAAAGTGGAATTTGAAAATCTATCATCTGAATTTATTAAAAAAATTAAGTAAGCATATAATTACTTGCAGATGGGATGACCAATACAATTTAACTTTGCGTCAGTAAGAACAACATTTTCAAGATTGGCACCTGTGAGTATTGCTCCAGAAAGATTCACGTTTGAAAGATCAGCTCCCGTGATTATTGCATCTGATAGATTTGCCTTAATTAAATATGCTCCATTTAAATGCATATGACTTAAGTCAACTCCACTCAAATTTGCACTATTCAGATTAACTCCAATAAATATAACGACAGTCAGATCTTTCCCTGATAGATTAGTTTGTGCTAAGTTTGCATTACTAAAATCTACATCACTTAACTCAGTATCACGCAAATCAATGCCACGAAGATTAGCATATGACAAATCAGCTCCTCTCAAATTTGTACCATTAAAAGTAGCTCCAGATAGATTAGTTCCAATTAGTGTTGCTTCACGTAAGTCAGCTTCATCCAAATTAATTCCACGTAAGTCAATTCCACTCAAATTAATTCCACGTAAGTCAATTCCACTCAAATCCATATAACTCAAGTTAGCTCCAGTCAAGATAGTATTACTCAAGTCAACATCAATAAAGTCAGCTTCACGTAAGTCAGCTCCACTCAGATTAGTCTCACTCAATTCAACTTCAGTCAAATTAGCTCTAGTCAAGTCAGCTTCACGTAAGTCAGCTCTAGTCAAGTCAGCTCTAGTCAAGTCAGCCCTATTCAAGTTAGCCTGATACAGATTAGCTTCACTCAAGTGCGCTCCACTCAAGTTAGCTCCGGATAGATCTGCACTACTCAAGTCAACTCCACTCAAGTTAGCTCCGGATAGATCTGCACTACTCAAGTCAACTCTATTCAAATTAATTCCACGCAAGTCAATTCCACTCAAATCCATATCACTCAAGTTAGCTCCACTCAAAATAGTAAGCTCGCTAAAACCAAAAGTTTCGACAAATTCCTTCAAATCAGCTCCACTCAAATCAGCTCCACTCAAATCAGCTCCACTCAGATTAGTCCCACTCAAGTCAACATTACTCAAGTCAACATTACTCAAGTTAGCTCCATTCAAGTCAACTCCACTCAAATCAGCTCCAGACAGAGTAGTTCCAATCAATGCTGCACCATCTAAGTTTGCATTACTAAGATCTGCATTACTCAAATCAGCTCCACTCAGATTAGTCCCACTCAAGTCAACATTACTCAAGTCAGCATTACTCAAATCAGCTCCAGACAGATTAGATTCAATCAATAAGATACCAGTCATGTCTTTACCTGATAGATTAGTATGTGCTAAGTTTGCAGTACTAAAGTCCACATTTGAGATTTCTATATTTTGAAAATCAATTTCCCTAGAATCTGAACCACTTAGATTTATATCATTAAAACTAAAACCGTCTAACGCCTTATTTCTTAAGTTTATTGTAGGCATGTATGGATGATCAAATATCCATCCATGTTCATAAAGAAACAAACCAGTCTTCGGTGTAACGCATGCAATAGAACCAGATTTTTTCATTATTGGTATATATTTTTGCTTACACATTATAGAGTCGTGAAAAACTCCATCATTATACTGCTCAAGAGGCGTTGGTATGTTTTTAGGTGAAATCTTGTATACTTTTCCATCAAAGATTGAAAGAACATACATTCCTCCATTTGCAAAAACAATATCTGAAATTCCACCTGAAAATCCTTTTGCAAAAATAATTTCTTCGTCATTGTCACCTTCATCATATACCAAATCTTTCAAACTTTGATCTTTGAAAATAAATCCAGTCCTGTCTGTATTTAATTGGAAATTATGTATAGTACCTGTGTTAAAAGTTCCCACAAATACATAATCTGAATATTTCTCAAAACTTGATGAATTTGGAAATTCTATAGCTGTAGGAGAAACCTGTTGATACCAAGAAAATTCAGGATCACTATATTTGTAATTTTTATAATTAGTTGTGATCTCAGGTATGAGTTTAGCCATAACATGAGTATCAGACCTTGTAGATGGTCCATTGAGAACCATCCATCCTCCATTGAATTTTTCTTTAACTAAATTTATTTCATCATATAGCATAGGTCCATTTTCAGTTTCCCAGAGGAATCCAGTTTTAGGGTCTACAGCTAAACCAAAACTGTTTCGTATACCCATAGCAAAACGCTCTATTTTACCATCATGAATTTTAAAAATTCCTGCATGATCGTCTAGATCGGTTAGACCATATTCTGCCCCAGCAACAATCTGTTGCAACTTTGTACTATCAAACGGCTGTTTTTCATTTACAGGAAAATTAACATATTCACTAACTTGATTTTGATCACCGATTGTAAAATAAACGTCATTATTTATCCCAACGGCCATAGCACCGCCGTTATGATCTATTTGACCTCCCTGAAGCTCTTTCATAATAATTGGCTCCACAAAAGATACACCATCATATCTGTATTTTATTATAATATTTTTTCTATCTTTCATATCTTCTGGATTTGTTGTATGAAAAACATAGAAATCATCTTCCAAATTTGCAGTTCCCAACAACCCACATCCAGCGCATGTATCTGTGTATGGTGCGACAGATAATTCCAATACAGGATTTATTTGAATAATCCCATTATCTAGTACTTTGATAATTTTTCCACTTGATAGTTCATTTACAAACATTTGATTGTCAGCAAAAATAATTGATGAAGGCATCGATAATCCTTTTGCAACTATTTCAATCTTGTAATCATCATCCAAAACTATAGGCTCATCAGCAAATGTTGGATCGATAGAAAAAAAGAAAACCATACTAAAAATTATTAACAAAAATACTAGGGATTTTTTCATGATCAATTTTGATATTAATACTAATTATGTATGAGTAAAAGCGTTTTTAAATAAATTAACTTTCTCTAGAATGATGAAATTAATCAAAATAGATTCTCAAAATAATACATCTAAAAATACATATCCAGAAATTAATCTAGATGTGAAAGACCCTGGAATTAAAATTTGGCTTGTAGATCCAACTTATACTCAACAACAAATTTCATCAGAGTCAATGCCTGCTGCAATAGGTGGTATTGCAACATTCACTGAAAAACATCTTAAACTTAAACACAAGATAAGAATTTTCAAGTATCCAGAAAAACTATCTATGGCATTAGAAAATGAAATTCCTGACGTTATTGGATTTAGTAATTATATGTGGAATTTTGAGTTATCTTTAGCGCTTGCTAGAAGAATCAAAGAATATGCTGCTGATACAATAGTAGTAATGGGTGGGCCAAATTATCCTGTAGTTAAATCAGAGCAAGAAACTTTCTTGAGAAAACACCCAGAAATTGATTTTCATATTAAAGGTGAGGGTGAAGTTGCATTTGCAAATCTTATAGCTGAATTAATTCGCTCAAACATGAAAAAAAATACTTTAAAAAGTGAACTTCCATCAGTTCATTACATTAGATCTGATGGGGAAGCTCAGATAACTTCCTCTGTTGAAAGAATTAAAGACTTGACGGAAATTCCTTCACCATATTTAGAGGGAAAAATGGATGAGTTTTTTGATGGAAAACTTCAACCAGTTATTCAAACTACCAGAGGATGTCCTTTTGGATGTACATTTTGTGTGGAAGGGATGTCATATTACACAAAAATCTATAGAAATAATCAAGAAAAAATAAAGAGTGAATTAAATTATATTGGTTCAAAAATGCAACAAGTAAAAAATAAAGGCGGTCGCAATGATCTATGGTTAGTTGATTCTAATTTTGGTATGTATAATGAAGATTTAGAAACCTGTAAATCTATAGCTGAATGCCAAACTAAATACAGCTGGCCAGAATATATTCAATGTGACACGGGAAAAAACAACAAACCACGAGTTTTAAGCGCTGCACGACTTGTTAAGGGTGCAATTAGACTATCAGGATCAGTTCAAAGTTTAGATTCAGATGTTTTAAAAAATATTAAACGTAGTAATATCTCTGGTGATAGTTTAATGCAATTAGCAGTAGAAGCTGCTGAAATTGATGCAGATTCAAGGAGTGAAATTATACTTGGATTACCTGGTGAATCACTAGAATCACATTTTCAGACTATAGATACTGTTCTTGATGCTGGATTTAATCATGTTAATACATATCAGTTAATGATGTTGCCTGGAACTGAGATTGATTCGCCAGAAACAAGACAAAATTATGATATGAAAACGCGATTTAGAATACTTCCTCGATGTTTTGGTTATTATGATATATTAGGAAAACAGGTGGTTGCTGCAGAAATTGAAGAAGTTTGTGTAAGTACAAACACATTGTCTTTTGAGGATTATATTAAATGCAGAAAAATGCATCTTTTAATCCATATTTATCACAACGATGGGCTGTTTAACACAGCCTTGGAATTCATCAGATTCTTGAAATTGTCACCGTATAGATGGTTAGAGTTACTTTTTGAAGAAAAAATGATTGGAGGAGTCAAGGAACTCTTTGAAAAATATGAGCAAGATACTAGGCAAGAACTTTGGTTAAATCATAATGAGTTAGTGCAAAATGTACAGAACCCTGGAATTGTTGATTCTTACATATCTGGAGACTTGGGATATAATTTACTATTTGTACATAAAGCAATTGCCATGAGCAGATTTGTTCCTGATCTGAAAAAATTTGCAAAGATGACATTAGAAAAATTATTATCAGAAAACAATCTGAATTCATCTGATAATTTAGATTTCCTTAATGACGCATTAAATTATGATGCAGGTTGTATTTCTAACATATTTGAAAATATTGAAAAAACTCCTACATCAGATATGAAATATGATATACAAAAATTCATATCTGAAAAAGATAAAATATTGAAAAATCTTCTATTCAAAAACCCAACTAAAATCAGTTTTGAGATGAATGAATACCAACAGGATATTATTAGACGCTCATTAGAATTGTATGGTTCAACTGATCTAGGAGTTAGTAGAATTCTTACTAAAGTATTTGTTAAGAAAATACTTAGAATAGGCTCTACACCTGATGATTTAGAAAAATCAGATATGCAAATTAAAAACGCTGCAGATTGGCCCTACTGCTGATTCATACGGTGTAGTTGTATTTCCTGAGAAATCATCTCACTGTCAAATGAAATCAAACGTACAACTAATTCAGCAACCTCGCTAGGATTCAAAAATGTTTCATAACTTTGACCAACAACAGATTTACCCATAGGTGTTTTTATCGAGCCAGGAGATACGCAAAACGTCCTGACATTATACTCCTTTAACTCACTATGCAATGATCTAGAAAGTCCCAGTAGGGCATGCTTAGATGAACAATAAATTGATGTATTCTTGAATCCAGCATAGGCAGACGATGATGCAATGTTGACTATTCTTCCCCATTTCTTAGAGACCATTCCTTGCGAAAATTCTTTGCACAAAACAAAAGCAGCCCTGACATTAACACTAAAGCATTTTTCAAAATCATCCATAGTAGAGT
>Ga0310344_10001251_pt1 | contig 19451 bp, 17 predicted proteins | sample HC15DNA20200_MG_FD_203801 | JGI IMG/M metagenome (GOLD analysis project Ga0310344, IMG submission 203801) | Marine microbial communities from station ALOHA, North Pacific Subtropical Gyre - HC15-DNA-20-200_MG | ecosystem: Environmental > Aquatic > Marine > Oceanic | place: Pacific Ocean: North... | reverse complement strand
GCGGATGAGTCGGCCAGCTGGCAAGGCTGTCTACTCTCACAATGATATGGCGGAATTAAACAATGTACTTAAGGATTGGAAGGGTCGCGCGAAACGTGCTCTGGTTGTCAGCGATGGTATTTTTTCGATGAGAGGTGACCATGCACCTGTTAATGAAATCGTAGATCTTTGTATTCGGCACGACCTTGATTATGAAGAGAACGTCGTTTGTGTTATAGATGACTCTCACGGAGTCGGTGCGTTTGGGCATACGGGAAGAGGGGCCGAGGAATTTACCAATAGTAGGCCAGCCGACATTCTTTTGGGTACGCTCGGAAAAGCGTTCGGCGTTAACGGTGGCTATGTCACTGCAGATACCGGAACTGTTCGCTTTCTTAGAGAGTCATCTCAGATGTACATCTATTCGAACCCGATTACCGTGGGTGAGGCAGCTGCAGCGCTGCGCTCCATAGAAATTGTGGATAGTGCTGAAGGCCTAGCACTACTGGAGCTTCTCCGAGCTCTTACTCGACGTTTCGAAGAAGGACTGAAGCGAATTGGGATTGAAACGATACCCGGACAGCATCCAGTTGTCCCATTAATGATTAGGGACACCGATAAGACGAGGGACCTGGTCTCTTACTTATATGACAATGGAGTTCTTGTTACTGGCTTGACCTATCCTGTGGTCCCACAGGGTGATGAAGAAATCCGTGCACAGATCAATGCTGACCATACTGAGGGAGACATTGACCATGTTTTAGACTTATTAGCAGCCTATATGTGATGTCTAGATATTGCTACTGCTGAGTAACTAAAAAGGGGTCCAAGTGAAGATCTGGCCCAATAGAGAGCGGGGAAAGTCATGAGTCATGATTCGGTCACGCGGAATGTTCAGTTCGATTCTAATTGGGGTAAGGCCCAGATATTTCTCATCCTGTTTCTAGTTGTAGCATCTAGTTGTAAGGTGGCACCATCAAGTTATTCAGGAGTATTCGATGGCAGCGCTGGACGTTGGGTAGATCTTACACACTCATTCGCTGAGTCAACGATTTATTGGCCAAGTGACACCGCCGGCTTCCAGCTTCACGAACTTGCTTTTGGTCCTGCAGAGGGCGGTTGGTTTTACGCCTCGTATCAGTTTGCTTCCGCTGAGCACGGAGGTACGCATCTCGATGCTCCGATTCATTTCGCTGAGGGTGGCCTCACAAATGACGAGATACCCCTGTCGGGACTCATTGGGCCGGCAGCTGTTGTCGACGTATCTGGAAGAGTTGATCCGGACTACCTGGTTTCAGTGGAGGATCTCGAGACATGGGAACGGGCACATGGAGAGATTCAGGGTGGGGCTATACTTTTGATCCGTACAGGGTGGTCAGACCGTTGGCATGATCGCACAGCTTATCTGGGCACCGCGGCGATCGGTGAAAACGCTGTTGCTGAGCTTCATTTTCCAGGTATCAGTGAAGAGCTGGCGCAGTGGCTAGTAGAAGAGAGGCAGATCATTGCTCTTGGCATTGACACACCAAGTATCGATTACGGGCAATCATCCGATTTCCGGGCCCATGTAGTTCTTTATAAAGAAAACATTTCAGGCTTCGAGAATATCACGAATCTCGATATGCTACCGGCTGTAGGGAGCTTTGTGGTAGCGTTGCCCATGAAGATCGAAGGAGGTAGCGGAGGACCTCTTAGAATAATTGCTTTCGTTCCAGCTGAGTCAGAGTTGAGATGAGAGCTCTGAGCCTTGGTTAGTTCCGGACTGTGTTCAATGGGTCAGGGCCAGGGCTACTAATTGGCTTGGTGTTTCTTCGTCTCCAATCCCAACAACAATGAACTGACGGTTGTTCTCCATGTATGTCATAGGAGCTGCTGAGGTACCAGCAGCAAGCTCAATTTCCCACAGCATTTCTCCGGTCTGCTTATCCCAAGCTCGGAAAAAATTACCACCTGCGATAGGAAGAATGGACAGTGCTGCTTCCGACCCTTCTCCCATAAACAGTAAGGTCTTTGTCAAAAGAGGAGCTGCTCTTCCGCGTTGACCTAACCAAGGTAGGTCAAGGTCAGCAATTGCAGGATGATCACGGGGACCTCGGCCGTTGGGCTGCATCCATAGGTGCTCTCCGGTATTCATATCAACTGCTGTTATGCGACCGTATGGAGGCTTAAGTAGTGGCAGACCTGAGGGCATGGGCACTTCTCGTGGCAGGCCTCTAACATAGTTGAAGTCAGAATTGCTAGGGTCAGGAGGAGGAACGAGAGCAGTGACGCTTGGAGATGTAACCGATGGCACGTAGAGCACACCAGTTTCTGGGTCAACCGCAGCGCCTCCCCAGTTCGCACCCCCAACCCATCCTGGCATTAAGATCGTCCCCTTAGTACCCCCGGGTTTCTCATCAAGTAAAGTGGGTGGTGTGTACATTTCTCCATAAACGAATTCTGAAATAATCTCCTCAGCTTCAGCTCTAAGTTCAGGAGTAAAGTCGACAAGATCATCAAGGGTAATACCCTGAAGATCAAAAGGGGCTGGGTGGGTAGGAAACGGTTGGGTTTCTGCCGCTTTCTCTCCTGGAACTTCAGAGGGAGGGACGGGTCGGTCTTCGATTGGCCAGACTGGTTCACCAGTCTGGCGGTCAAAAGCGAATATGAAAGCTTGCTTAGTAACTTGTGCCACTACTTTCTTCGGCTGACCATCAACAACTATATCTAGAACGTTTGGGGCTGCAGGTGGGTCGTAGTCCCAAAGTCCATGACGTGTCATCTGATAGTGCCAGACTCTTTCTCCAGTTTCAACATCTATGGCTGCTACACTCTCCCCGTAGAGGTTATCCCCTAGCCGGTGTCCTCCGTACCAGTCATTCGTTGTTGTTTTAAGAGGGAGATAGACATGTCCTAGCTCCTCATCACCGCTCATCATTGTCCATACGTTACCATTACCACTGTAAGCCCAGGAGGAATCTGCCCAGGTCTCTATTGCTGGATCTCCCGGCTCGGGTATCGGACTGAAACGCCACAGCAATTCTCCAGTCCGTGTATCGAAAGCCCTCACATATCCAGGTGGAGCAGTCTGCCAGTTTCTATTAGGAGCCATTGCCTGTGAGCCGACTATCACAGTGTTACGAATAACAAGAGGAGGGGATCTCCAACTGTAGGTCGTCACCCTAGGATCAGAATCGATGGCTAGGTTGACCGCTCCTTCTTGGCCAAAATCTGTTAGAACCTTTCCTGTGGCTGCATCTAGCGCTACCAAGTATTGGCCTGATCCGAGAAATATTCTCTCATGGACACCGTCACTCCAGTAGGCAACGCCTCTGTTTGTCCGTCCGGTTGGTCGATTTCTGAGTCCTTCAGCATAGGGGTCGTAACGCCACTGCTCGATGCCAGTTTCGGGATCTAAAGCCACCGCTAGACCCATATTTGTAGTAGCGAAGAGTCTGTCGCCAACCTTGATCGGTGTTACCTGGTAGTTGGGATTAATATAGAGCCCAGGATTAAGAGTACGGAGTTCGTAATCCGCTGATTGCCAGGTCCATGCTATCTCTAGTTGATCTAAGTTAGCAGCGGATATCTGATCGAGTGGAGAATATTTGCTAGCTGCCAAGTCTCGACCGTAATGAGGCCAATCAGCTGGATCAATAGAGGCTTGATACTCGGGATCTTCTCCAAAGTCTACAATGCTGAGTCCTACTAAAAGGACGGGTAGTATGCTCAAGAAATATCTTGGAAATCTCCTTCTAGACACATAGCCCGCGTTTATTTGGCCAAGTAGACCCTTGAGGGTCTGCATAGACAACTCCCTCGCCATTTAAAGGTTCTGAATATTATTCCTAATATAGTCGACTGGGAAATGTAATTGGTTTGGGTACTATCTTAAGGGCAACCCAGCAGCAGCTTGGATTACTGATGGGGATAATCGGGTGCAGAGAGGTGAGAGAATCAGTAATTAGCCTTGTACGCCTTGCCCTGCTAGAAGATCTGACTCATGCTCACTTCTCATCCTCATGGATTTGTGAGGTGTCCGAGAAAGGAGAAGCTCACAGTGTATCGTTTGACTTTCAGTCAATATCTCGCCGTCCTCTCGCTCACGATTCTGGCTCCAATAGGGCTAGGAGCCCAGTCTGACACACGCCTTGAAAGCCTCAAGGATGAGGTTGTGCAGATGGTAGAGGAGGACTCGAAGATGGTTCAGGAAATCGTTGATATGCTTTTTAGTTTCGGTGAATTGGGCTTTCAAGAATTCGAGACCCAGAGGTACCTGACAGGAATTTTAGAGGACTATGGATTTGATATTGAGTTGGGTGTTGCTGGCATGCCTAGTGCTTGGACCGCACGATGGTCAAATGGTTCGGGAACTCCGGTTATCGCTCTTGGCTCGGATGTTGATGGGATTCCCCAGTCCAACCAGAAGCCAGGAGTAGCCTACCGTGACCCGATTCTTTCGATGGCTCCGGGGCATGGTGAAGGGCACAACTCTGGCCAAGCCGTAAATATCGTAGCCGCGCTCAATGTGAAGGAGTTGATGGAGCGTGAAGACATCAATGGAACGCTAATGCTTTGGCCAGGGGTTGCGGAGGAGCAGCTTGGCTCGAAGGCATTCTTCGTTCGGGATGGCATCTTTGATGGGGTAGACGTGAACATATTCACACATGTTTCTTCCAACTTCTCGGTCACTTGGGGCCATACAAGAGGGAACGCCCTCGTCTCCGCGCAATTTCGTTTTACTGGAGAAACAGCTCACTCAGCAGGATCCCCCTGGCGTGGTAAGTCAGCTCTAGATGCAGTGATGCTTCTTGCACAGGCTTGGGAATACAAGAGAGAACATCTGCGTCCCCCGCAGCGTTCCCATTACATAATTGTAGAAGGGGGGGACCAACCAAATGTGGTTCCTCAGACTGCTACGATTTGGTTCTATTTTCGGGAGGTTGACTATCCCCGTGTTGTTGAGATGTATGATGCTGCCAAGTTGATGGCTCAGGGTGCCGCAATGATGACCGGTACAGAGATCGACACGATTATGACGGTTGGCTCAGCTTGGAACCGACACTTCAGTAAGCCCGTTGCTGAGATCACACAAACGAATATAGAGCGTGTGGGTCTTCCCGAATGGTCGGAGGCAGATATTGCGCTAGCAAATGGACTCCAACGTGACCTGGGACAAGAGGAGCAAGGTTTGCCTACTCAGGTAACTCCTTTGACAGGACCGATTGACCTTGCCAACTATACTGGTGGGGGGTCTGATGACATTGGAGATGTGTCTTGGAATATGCCCACCGTGACGATGCGCTATCCTGCTAATATGCCAGGTGGCCCGGGGCATAATTGGGCCAATGCGATTGCGATGGCAACACCGATAGCCCACAAGGGTTCTGCTGCTGGGGCGAAGGTAGTGGGGCTTACAGTTCTTGATCTATTACTTGACGGCGAAACTGTTCAGGCAGCCTGGGATTATTTCAATGATGTCCAGACGGCAGACGTAACATATACCCCCTTCATCACGCCAGATGATAAACCGGCTATATGGTTGAATGAGGATATTATGGGGCAGTGGAGAGAGCGCATGCGACCCTTCTATTATGACCCTTCACGTTTTGATACTTATCTCGAACAATTAGGAATCGAGTATCCAACCATACGTACTCGACCCATATCAGAAGAGGGCCCAGATAACGCTGTTCCAAATAAGAATTGATGAGCGATTAGGTGCAGGAACCGAATACTTTCGTGGACAGAGTAGACACATAGGAGACTAATGATGGAAGACAACAATGAAGCTCGAACTAGTATAGAGCGTCGTGACTTCCTCATGGCTGCAGCTGCAGCTGCAGCAGCTGCTGCAGGTGCAGTGCATCCGCTGCATCTTGAGGCATCGGATTCTGTGTTTCCACGAGGGATGGAACAGGAAGCAGCTTCACTAATCCAATTAAGCCAAGGTGAACACCCGGCGTTGGTTTTTCAGGCCTACCCCGGTGGCACGGGGTCCCTAATGGAAAAGCTATGGCGAGAGCACGGCCACAGGATGTTTGACCGTTCGCCTATCCGTATTCGCCCGTGGCGAGGTGCTGTGCCAACAAATGAGGAGGATATCGCATTTCTCCCGGTACATCGGTTATCGGCATTGGTGCGTTCGCGCCGAATCTCATCTGTTGACCTTACAGAAATCTATCTCGATAGAATCAAGCGTTACGATCCAATCCTACTATGTGCAGTTACGATTCTTGAGGATCGCGCTCGTGAAGAGGCCCAGCAGGCGGATATGGACCTCCGCAGCGGAAACTGGAGAGGGCCACTTCATGGTATTCCCTATGGTGTAAAAGACCTTTTCTCGACTACAGGAGCTCGTACTACATGGGGTTCGGCAGATTTCGAAAACCAGATAATCAATGAAGATGCCGAGCTGGTAGTTCGACTACGAGAGGCAGGTGCGGTTTTGATTGCTAAGCTAGCAACAGGTGAGTTCGCTAGTGGTGATCGTTGGTTCAGAGGCCGGACGAAGAACCCCTGGAATGTTCAAGAGGGTTCGAGTGGCTCTTCTGCTGGTCCTGGTTCTGCAACTGCGGCAGGTTGTGTTGCATTTTCAATTGGCACCGAGACTCGGGGGTCGATTGTCTCACCTTCTCGGCGCAATGGTCTTAGCGCGCTTCGGCCAACTTTTGGCAGGGTAAGCCGATACGGTGGCATGGTGCTTTCTTGGAGTATGGATAAGGCAGGACCGATGTGCCGCACCATTGAGGACTGCGCACTGGTTTTCAATGAGATTCATGGAGCGAGTGAACAAGATCCTGCGACAATAACTGCTCCATTTGTCTTTGACCGGAGGGCGGATTTAGAGTCCTACCGTATCGGGTTCACTGAAGATGCCCCTGAGTCTTTTCTTGAGAAACTATCAGATTTAGGTGCGAACCTTAAAGAAATGAATGAGCTTCCAGAATTCCGATCGGATCAGCTTGGTGCGGATTCAGCAGCAGCATTCGACTATCACATAGCGCCTGGTGGAATTGAGCCCGAACCGGTCCCCCAGGGTCTCGAAGAGGATGAGGCTCGGCGCAGAGGTCGTTTCCGTCGCGGTAGGGATGCACGAGCGATTGACTACGTCAATGGCCAGAGACGGCGCCTCGTCTTCATGAAGAAGATGCAAGAAGCCATGGATGGTTTTGATATGTTTGTAAGTGGTTCTGGGGAGGTGGGTCTTACGAATGATACCGGACACCCAGCAGCTATTGTTCAGTATGATTTTGGGGTGCGTAATCCTGAGTCAGAGTTGCCGACCACCATGCCGCTTACGACTACGATTGTAGGCGATTTGTTTGCTGACGATAAGATTCTTAATGTGGCACATGCGTTTCAGTCGGCAACTGAGTGGCACCTAAGACGCCCGACTCTTCCGGATATGTAACATGCTCTAGGGTACCATATGGTATAGAGCCTTGGTACCCTAGAGTTGGTTTGTAGTTGGGTGGTCATAAATGGTCGAGCAGTGTCTCTACGTGCGCAGCTGCAGCGATCGCTGTGCCATCTACGTTGTAGCCTCCTTCTAATAGCGATACCAGACGTCCCCCACAGTAATCGTTTGCAATATCCATAGTGATACGGGTCATGCGGCGGAATACGTCATCAGTGAGGTCAAAGCAGCCGAGGAGATCATCCATACGACTGTCGAAGCCAGCTGATACAATTATAAAATCTGGTTGAAATGTGCTCACTGCTGGCAGTAGTACATTATCCCAGTGTCTGAGCATGTCTATGTCCTTTGATCCGCAATCTAGATGGACATTGAGATTAAGACCTGAGCCTTCTCCCGTTCCTTGTAGAGATGGGTCGCCTGTTCCGGGATATGCTTGCCAATCATGAGCTGAAAAGAATAGTACACTTGGATCATCGTAGAATGCATTCTGCGTTGCATTCCCATGGTGATAGTCCCAATCAATGATTAGAACTTTTTCGAAACCGTAGCGGAGTTGCGCGTATCTCGCAGCGACTGCTGCATTGCTATAAAAACAAAACCCCTCTTCCTCTCCAGTGTTATTCGCATGGTGACCTGGGGGCCTTAGAGCGCAAAACGCATTGCGCACCTGTCCATTTGCCACAGCGTCAATCGCCCCTAAAGCTCCCGCTACAGCAAGTTCTGCGACCTCACCCGTTACTTCTATTTCCTGAATTGAGCGCACATGCTCTTGCTCATGATGATCCCGAATGAAAGGCATTGGATCAGCATGTAGTTGCAATCGGGTCAACTCTGAGTCCAGCCCCCGTTCTGCTAATGCTTGTGCGATTCGGAGCAACCGTAATGGTCTTTCAGGGTGGGGTCCACCATTTCGATCTGGCAGCGTATGCTCAAGGTACCTGGGGTCTGTAATGAGTCCTGTACCCGTCTGGTTCGATGAGAACCCGACATCAATGAATGGTCTGGGCATTGCTCCTGCTGCTAATAAATTCTTCGCTAAGTCCCTGAGAAATACTCTTCGGGTTCTAGTCATGGACGCAGCTCCACTTGAGAAGATAATCAGGAATCTTCGTGTGGCCACTTGCCCAAGACAAGCGAGCATGGCATTCGTATCGTTTACTTCGAACTCAGGACCAGCCGGCGATATGGCTAAATGAGGAGATTATGGCACGATGGCGTCCGGAAATGCGTCCTTATTACTACGATTCGAGTCGTTTTAGTAGCTATCTTGAACAGCTGGGTATTGAGTATCCAACTATTCGCTCGCGGCCAGTTTCCGAAGAGGACACACCTCAGGTTGGCGTACCTGGTGGTTCTTGAGGAGTCTAATTTCTTACTTATGATTTGATGATGAACCGGCCATCTTTGATCGGCAGAGCTTCTGTTCTCCTAGCTCTATACAGCCCGGGTCCACTGATTGGGCAGAGTATAGATGTGGTCGAATTGACTACAGAAGTGATCCAGGAAGCCTATGCTGCTGGTGATTACACAGCAGTGGAATTGACCAAGGCTTTTCTTGAGCGAATTGATCGTTATGAGAAGCACTATAATGCATTCATATCGATGAACCCTGAAGCACTGGATGTGGCAGCGCGTTTAGATGAAGAGTACCGTTCTTCTGGGCCTAGGGGCCCACTCCATGGAGTTCCAGTTGTCATTAAGGACAACATGGACTACAGCGGACTTGTGACGACGGCGGGGTTCTGGGGTTTTAGCACTGCGAAGGGTGGGATTGATATGATTCCTGGAGACGATGCTGCGGCTGTAGAGCGACTGCGCGTTGCGGGGGGAATTATTCTTGGCAAGACCAATCTTCCTGATTTTGCCGGTCACGGGACGCGGACAAATAGTTCCGTAGCAGGTGTCACGCTTAACCCCTATAACATCACCAAGGCTCCTGGAGGTTCTAGCGGAGGCACGGCTACTGCAGTTAATGCAAGCTTTGCTGTATTAGGTCTAGGGACTGAAACTGGGGGGTCGATACAAAACCCTTCGTCTGCTCAAGCACTGGTGGGTGTCAAGCCGACATATGGGCTTGTTCCGATAGAAGGGGTCTATCCGCTAAATGGAAGCTATGTAGATGTTGTAGGACCAATGGCAAGAAACGTATATGACGCGGCCGTTACCCTAGACATTATTGCTGGTCCGACGACAGAGGATTTTGCAACATTCGCTGCGGTAGACCATATCCCAGATAGTGGATATGTAAGTGCTCTTGCTGAAGCTGCCATAACTGGAAAACGGTTCGGTCTTGTTGGACCGGGGTGGAGAGACCGTTGGCTACCTTTAGATTCCACGACTGAGACAGTTTATCGGGCAGCAATTTCTACCCTCACAGACCTAGGGGCCGTGGTCATCGAGGATCCATTCTTAGAGTCCGGCTTTATAGAGTTGTATAGTGAAAGACCCAGCGTACCGTCGCAGTCTACATACGATAGGAGAATCTACCTACAGGGACTTGGCTCGGATGCAGCATTTCAGAGTATCGCAGAATGGGAGGAACTGTCGGGAGAGGTTTTCCGTCGAGGAAACAGTGGAGAAGGTGAAAGGAGGCGTACTCTACCGACCAGGCCCAGCGCTACAGAGGAGGGCGACGCATTCCAGTCTTGGCGCATGGAGATTAGAGCACTTTTTCGGAATGTAATGGCAGACCATGAACTTGATGCCCTATTCTTTCCGCAAGCCGGTGCACCAAACCGCGATCTGATCGAGGATCCAGAGCGGCCAGATTACAACCCGAATAATTGGCCGGAGTTGCCGAGTAACATCATCAATGACCTTGGGGTTCCAGTTGTGACTGTACCATACGCGTACTATGAGGATAATACACCCTTTGTGTTAGCTTTCATCGGTGATATGTGGACCGAAGCAGACCTACTTGGGTATGCCTTCATTCTTGAGCAGGCAATCATGTCTCGTCGTGCTCCCAAACTCATTGATGGGGACAGTAACTGAGTTCTGAGACACAACTAACTGTGCGGCTCGAGTGTCGTAGCAATTGTAGAGCGCTACTCAATACGTCATCCTGACCAAGATAAAAGGCAAACATGCCACTTAGCCATAAATGCGGCGGAATGTTAGGGCTTCTTGCGATTGCGCTGCTGACGGCTTCTGGCTCTGCTCAGCAGGCAGAGGAAGGTGCGCTAGATCCCCGGCCCAATGTCTTTTTCGATTGCGATGGGAGAGACTGTAACTCTGAATACTATCGGACCGAAATAAACTGGGTCAATTGGGTTCGAGATCGTGAGGTAGCTGATCTGCATATCATCATGACGAGCCTCAGAACAGCATCCGGTGGTCAAGAATACCAGATCGACATGATCGGTTATGGCGAGCATGACGGGTATGAAGACTCTAGCCTTTTTCAGGCACTGTCCACTGATACTGATAGAGAACGCTTAGATGGGATCACCCATGCTATCGGACTTAGCCTAGGACGCTTTGCGAGTGAATCGGGTTTCCGCGGGCTTGTGATACTTGAAGGAGCTGAGCGCGCACAGGGACGTTCCGGAAGTACACGATTGGTATCGCAAGAAGAAGTCGATGACCCCTGGAACCTGTGGTTTTTCCGCTTTAATGGAAGTGGTAATCTGGACGGGGAAGAGACTCGGTCGAGTGTACGACTGAACAGTACTCTTTCTGCGACTCGAGTTACACCAACATGGAAAGTTATTTTCTATAATCGTATCGGCCTTAATAAGGTCGAGGTGGACCTGAATGAGGGAACCTTCGCTGATCAGCGAACAGACTGGAGTTCTAGTCAGTTAATTGCCTACGCCCTTAGTGACCACTGGTCGATCATGACTCAGAGCGAAGTGTCTCGGTCGACCCGTGTCAATCAAAATTTTCGGGCCGAACTATCACCCGGAATCGAGTACAGTTTCTTTCCGTACGATGAGGCGACTCGAAGATCACTTACGGCCTTCTACAAGATAGGTCCTGCCTATAGAGATTATATCGAGGAGACCGTCTTTGAAAAACTTTCAGAAGTCAGATGGGAACATACTCTGGAAATCGCACTCTCTCAGCGGCAGCCTTGGGGTGAGGCTGGTATATCTTTGAGCGGCTCGCATTTTCTGCATGATATTCAGCGCCACAATGTATCATTGCGCGGCGATATAGATTTCCGAATTGTCCGTGGGTTTAGTATCAACGCTAGAGGCGATATCACTTGGGTTGATGACCAGATCTATTTATCTGCAGGTGGAGTAACAGATGAGGAAGCCTTGCTCAGGCTTCGTACCAGAGCTACCGACTTTAATTATGGAATTGAACTAGGTTTTTCCGTTCAATTTGGTACGATCTTCAATAATGTCGTAAACAATCGATTTCGGGGAGTGACCAGTCGTGGTCCTCCTTCCTGGGTTCGTGGCAGATAGGCAGGAGCTCACTTTTAGCGGGCTCAATCGGGGTCTACTGAGAATTTGCTGTATTTTGTCGACATCTCATGGCTGGTATACAGCGGGCTTTCATTATGTATAAGAAAACGTGCTCGGCTGTTGGTCTGTCTCGTCGTGCTCAAGTACTTTCAGGAGTGGGATTCAAGACGCGATAGGACGAACAACTGGAGGTTTAGTGGCTGGCCATAACAAGTGGTCGAAGATCAAGAGAAAGAAGGGTGTCAACGATGCGAAGCGGGGCGCACTTTTTACCAAGCTCATTCGTGAGATTACTGTGGCCGCCCGAGATGGTGGAGGAGAGCCCGATTACAATGCCCGCCTGCGGCTCGCGGTTGATACAGCCCGGGCTGCAAGTATGCCGGCTGAGAATATTGAGCGAGCGATCAAGAAAGGCACCGGAGAACTTGAAGGCATCAACTATGAAGAGGTCGCTTACGAAGGGTATGGGCCTGGTGGTGTAGCGCTCTTTATTGAGTGCTTAACTGACAATACAAATCGCACGGTCGCAGCGATACGTCACGCCCTAACCAAGTACGATGGGAGCTTGGGAACAGATGGCTCAGTAGCTTGGCAATTTGACCGTAAAGGCCAGATCGTGGTTGATGCAAGTGAATATGATGAAGACTCCTTGTATGAAATAGCCATCGAGGCAGGGGCGGAGGATGTGATCGCGGATGATGATGAATTCATATTAACTACTGAAGCAGCCGACTTCTTGTCTGTTCAGGATGGAATCAAGGAGGCAGGAATAAAACCGGCCTCGGTTGAACTCACTCGAGTTGCGAAGAACGAGGTTGCCATTGGTGGGCGTGATGCGGAAAAGGTTTTAAAGCTTTTAGAGATGCTAGACGAGCTAGATGATGTGCAGAAAATTCACTCGAATGCAGATATCGACGAGGACATCATCGCAGAGGCAATGTGACGGATAAATCTGGTGAGGTTTTGGTCTTGGGCATTGATCCTGGGACTGCTGTGACTGGCTATGGAGTGGTTGCCCGTCGGTACGGTGGTATGATTTCTCTAGTAGAGTGTGGAGTCATTCGTACGTCACCGGACCATGTCCTCGCTAATAGGATTAAGGAGATCTATGATGCGATTGTGGCTCTGATAATACGTCACCAACCTTTTGCGATGTCTGTCGAAGATGTTTTCTACGGTAAGAACGCTAAGAGTACTCTGAAATTAGGACATGCTCGTGGTGCCATTCTTTTGGCTGGAGCTATCCACGAACTTGCTATTGCAGAATATGCTCCGAGACAGATCAAGAAGGCTGTCGTCGGTAGTGGTAATGCGACTAAAGATCAGGTCGGCTTTATGGTGAAGGAGAAGCTCAAACTAAAAGAACCCCCGAAGCCTGCAGATGCGGCTGACGGAGTCGCAACAGCTCTGTGCCACTGCCTGATTGGCAGCTTCCCTGGAGAGACTTGTCTATGATCTCACGTCTTCAAGGAAAACTCTTGTCCCGAGATGATGCATGTGTGGAGGTCGGGACTTCAGGGGGGGTGGTGTATGAAGTCGAGGTCCCAATCACGGTTTTTCAGGGACTGCCTTCTTTGGGTGGATCAGTTGAATTACGCACCTTCCAGTTGGTAACCGAAAGTTCTATTGCTCTCTATGGATTTTCCAGCGCTGAAGAACGGTTGCTTTTCCAGAGACTGCTGACTGCTACAGGGGTGGGCGCGAAGCTTGCTCTTGCGATGATGTCAACCTACTCGGCGGAGCGCCTTGTGAGGGCTCTCGTCGAGAAAGACTCCGCTGCTCTTCAGCAGGTGAGTGGCATAGGCAAGAAGAAGGCAGAAAAGATCGCACTTGATCTCGCAGATAAGGTTGCAGACCTTGCGATTGTGACTCCAGTGGCAGATGGTGTGACTGGCGGTGCGCAAGATGCTGTGCAGGCCTTAGTGAACCTTGGGTATTCATTTTCAGTGGCTGATTCTGCAGTTCGTACTGTATTAGAGGATGGGCCCCAAGATTCAACTGAAGAGTTAGTTCGGCGTGCTCTTTCAGCTACCTAAATGTTAGCAACGACTGTGAGCATTTTTCTCGGGCAACCTTGCATTCCGAGGGGCTTTCGTATCATGCCACAAAGGAACAACTGGGGGATGTGGGCATTGAGCGCTTGTCGTATGCCTTGCATAAGGTGTTGGACTTTTGGGAGATTCCCATATGACTGAACACACCCATATAACAACACCCGAGTCGCTCACTGAAGACTCAGTAAGTGAACCAACGCTGCGGCCGAGGCAGCTAGAGGAGTTCATCGGGCAGGGTAAGGTCAGAGAATCCCTATCAATTTCAATTGAAGCTGCAAAACAGAGGCGAGAGCCTCTCGACCACATTCTTTTCCATGGACCTCCGGGCCTTGGTAAGACAACTTTGGCTGGGCTTCTTGCTAGGGAGATGGGGGTGAACATAAAGACCACATCGGGCCCCATACTCGAAAAACCAGCTGACTTGGTTGGTATACTTACAAACCAACGGCAAGGGGACATTCTTTTCATTGATGAGATTCACCGGTTGCGGCCCGTTATTGAGGAGTTTTTGTATCCGGCGATGGAAGATTGGCAAGTTGATATACGCCTCTCGGACGGGCCAAAAGCTCAAACAATGACGATGAAGGTGGAGCCCTTTACTCTCGTGGGTGCTACTACTCGTTTCGGATTATTGACGGCTCCGATGCGTGCCCGTTTTGGTATTGTACATAGACTAAACTTTTATCCGCCTGAAGAGCTTGTGACTATCGTTCATCGGAGTGCTGAGATCTTGGATGTGGAAGCGGATGAAAAAGGGGCCATTGAGTTGGCCACGCGTGCACGCGGTACCCCCAGGGTAGCAAATCGACTGCTAAAGAGAGTCCGAGACTTTGCTCAAGTTCGAGCCCAAGGGAAGATTGATGGTCAAGTAGCGCAGGATGCCTTGGAAATGCTCAATGTTGATGAGTACGGGTTAGATGAGATGGATGCGCGAGTGCTTAAGACACTAATCGAAAAATTCGAGGGAGGTCCTGTAGGGCTGAATTCTCTAGCTGTCGCCATGGGTGAAGATTCAACCACCCTAGAAGAGGTTTATGAACCTTTTCTAATCATGCAGGGGTTCCTGATGAGGACCCCTCAAGGACGTGTTGCGACCCCCCGAGCATTTCAACGCTTCGGCTATACACTTCCAGACGGTAATATGAATGCTCAGGAATCACTCTTTACTGATGGGTCGTGAGATGGGACTTGGTTAGTTCGCTTCGGTGAGGTCATCTACTGCGGGCTCACAGGTATCTGACTACCAATATGCGCTTCCAGCCGAGCTTATCGCTAAGTACCCAGCACGGGTTCGAGATGCGAGCAAGCTGCTGGTAATGAAGCGCTCAGAGGCGAGTTCGTCTCTTGTGGAAGACCATACTCCTCAATTTCGCCATCTGCAGTTTCGCGATGTAGTTGACTTGTTTGAGCCAGGTGATGTGCTGGTCGTTAATGAAAGCAGAGTGCTGCCAGCGAGACTTTTAGGAAGGAAAGCAACAGGATCTCCTTCCGAGGTTCTTTTGGTGAGGCCGGCAGCTGATTCAGATGATCCCTATGTTTGGGAGGCACTGGTGAGGCCAGGATCAAAGCTCAAACCTGGCCGGACCGTTGTCATTGCACCTGACTTAACAGTGGAGATCTTGGATTCGGCGCCGGAAAGTGGTCGGCTAGTTCGGCTCGTCTCGGGCCTTACACCTGAAGATGTGATCAACAAGCATGGGCACATGCCCCTGCCTCCCTACATTGGACGTTCTGATGAGCCGGTTGATAGGGAGCGATATCAGACTGTTTATGCTCGTGAGCTTGGTTCGATTGCGGCACCTACAGCCGGACTCCATTTCACGAAAGAACTACTGGCACGTTTGCAAGAATACGGAGTTCATCGAATCTGCGTGACACTCCACGTTGGGATCGGGACGTTTCGCCCTGTCGCAGTCGAAAGTCTAGCTGAGCATGAAATGCATGAAGAACGCTATAATATATCTGAGAAAGCTGCTGACACTATCAACAAGTCTATTGTGGCAGGTAGCCGGATTTGGGCAATCGGTACAACCGTAGCTCGGACACTTGAATCGGCTATAGATGGTAGAGGCTATGTTCGCCCTGGTTCAGGCAGGACTGATCTCTTCATACGTCCTCCTTTCGACTTCAGAGTAGTGGACTGTCTTGTGACAAATTTCCATCTCCCACGGTCCACATTACTTATGCTTGTAGCTGCATTCTCTGGTTATGAAAACATGATGGCGGCTTATCAACAGGCGATCTCATCAGGTTATAGGTTCTATTCGTACGGAGACGCCATGGCGATAGTAGATCATCTATGAAGCAACTGCTTGAACTAGTCTGTTAGGCATCCAAGTGATAACTCGAAGATTCATAGCAAACTGAACTCAGACTGCATTTAAATGAGCAATTGTTAGATTGACCTACCATGTTCGATTTCAAGATTCAGAGTACTGAGGGCCCTGCCCGACAAGGGAGCCTCTTAACACCTCATGGCAAGGTGCAGACCCCCGCATTCATGCCGGTGGGCACCCTGGGTACTGTTAAGGGTCTCATAATGGATGAGGTAAGTGCACTCGGAGCCGAGATGGTACTTGCGAATACATACCATCTTTACCTACGCCCGGGACATGAATTAGTGCATCAATTGGGAGGGCTTCACGATTTCATGCGATGGGATGGCCCCATTCTGACTGATTCTGGAGGCTATCAGGTGTTTTCCTTGGCGAAGATACGGGATTTGTACGAAGATAGAGTGGAGTTCAAAAGTCACATTGATGGTTCTAAGCATGCGTTTACTCCGGAATACGTCATAGACATTCAACGCATCCTTGGGGCTGATGTGATTATGGCTCTAGACGAGTGTCCACCTGGTGGTGCGGACCATTCGCAGGTCAAGATTTCGAATATTCGCACAGTGCAGTGGCTCAAGCGGTGTCATTCGCGTTTTCAAGAACTTGAAGGCCGCGGTAATTATCCGCGACAAACATTATTCCCTGTGCTACAGGGGAATATATATGATGACTTACGCCAAGAGCATGCTCGCCAGTTTATGGATTTAGAGGATTGGAATGGGTATGGAATTGGAGGTCTGAGTGTTGGGGAGTCGAAGACAGACATGTGGCGGACCTTAGAGTTATTGCATGATGAATTGCCAACGAGTCGACCGAGATATCTGATGGGCGTGGGATATCCTGATGATCTACTTGAGGCCATCATACGGGGGTGTGATTTATTTGATTGTGTCGCTCCGACTAGAAACGCTCGACACGGGACTGCCTGGACGAGTCAAGAAGGTCAGGTAAACTTGAGGATGGCACGGTTTCGTGAAGATACTCGCCCGCTGGATAGTGAGTGTGACTGCTATACATGTTCATCATATGATAGAGCCTATCTTCGCCATCTGGTGGTAGCTTCAGAGTGGCTCGCAATTAGACTGCTATCAATCCACAATCTCCGCTTTCTTGTATCGCTGAGTGAGGAGTCACGACGCCGAATTGGTGAAGGTACGTTCAGATCTTGGTCACAAGACTGGCTTGAGAGATATAGGGGTTCCGGCGCTGAATTGTCGGACCACATTTAACCCGCACGGAGAATTTCAGTGAATCTTGCCCTCTACATATTGATGATGGTTCCTCGGCAGGGAGGAAACGCCGCAGTCATAAATGTGATTATGTTTGGCTCAATGATTGCAATTTTCTACTTCTTGCTAATCCGTCCTCAGGCGAAGGAACGACAGAGACATGAGGCTATTCTGGCATCGGTTAAGAAAGGGGATGACATCGTGACTACAGGCGGCATCATCGGAAAGGTCGTTCATGCAGAGGAGAGGCAGCTCACAGTGAGGACTGGTGAAAATACAAGGATCACTGTGGATCGCAGCCGCATAGCAGAAGTACTTGACTACAAAGGCAAGAAACAAGAGGAATAGGAACTCTTTTCATGGCCGTGCATCAAGTTGTCATGATGGGTGACCCGATTCTTCGGACTGTGGCACCTGAGGTAGATACGTTTGGCCAAGATCTGAAGGTGCTAGTCCATGGCATGTTCGAGACTATGTATCATGAAGAAGGGATTGGTCTTGCAGCTCCACAAATCGGGATTTCCCAGCGCATAATTGTTGTTGACGTAAGAAGCGAAAAGGAGGCAGAGGCTCGCTTGGCTCTGGTGAACCCCGAGGTTGTTTGGACGAGTGCAGAGACAGAGAAGAAGTCAGAAGGTTGTCTGAGCATTCCAGGACTAGAGGAGGTGATCACACGACCATCAGCAGTCCAGGTGCGCGCGGTAGGGATTGATGGTACCCCCATGAATTTAAAGGCAGAGGGGCTTTTGGCCCGAGTAATACAGCATGAGATAGACCATCTTGAAGGTATATTATTTGTTGACAGGGTTAGCGCACTGAAGCGTCGGATACTAATGAAGAAGTGGAAGAAGATTCAGGAAGACGAGGGGTGAGTGAGTACGATGAGAATTCTCTTCTGGGGAACACCTGATTTTGCTGTCCCATCTCTGAAGGAGCTCGGAAGATATGGTATAGAAATCGTGGGGGTTGTCACACAGCCAGATCGTCCTGCTGGACGTGGACAACACGTAAAAAGGTCGCCGGTAAAGGAGGAGGCGATTGCTTTAGGCTATGATGTCATGACACCTAGTCGTCCTCAGGGCGAAGAGTTTACTAAGCGAGTCAAAGAATTGAAGCCCGATCTCTCAGTGGTAGTGGCTTACGGACATATTCTGAAGCGGGAGGTCTTGGATCTTCCGTTGCTAGGATCAGTTAACGTACATGCCTCACTCCTCCCTCACCTGAGAGGGGCAGCTCCTGTAAACTGGGCGATTATCCGCGGTTATAAAAAAACAGGAGTTACAGTCATGCGGATGGCTGAGGCGATGGATGCGGGGCCAATTATACATCAGCGATCTGAATCCATCTTAGAAGAGGATAGTGCGTCAGAACTGACCGCTAGGCTCTCTTTGCTTGGGGCTGTGGCACTCAAGGAAGCGCTTGAATTATTTGAGTCTGGAAAAATAGAAGAGACAGAGCAGGTAGAGAGTGCTGTAACTTATGCGCCTAAGATCAGTCGCCAGACTGCTTCGGTAGACTGGACATTAACCGCGAGTCAGGTGGCATTCTTCATTCGAGGTATGGATGCCATCCCAGGAGCCTGGTCCGAGTTAGCTGGGTTACCGGTCAAGTTTTTCAGTCCAATGCTCCTGTCCAAGTCGGAATACCCGCAGGCGGCAGTCCGGGAATCCTCTGAAAGCTCAACTCCTGGCACTGTTGTTGGAATTGATCCGGAGCAGGGACTGGTGATCTCAACAAGTTCTGGTTGTGTATTGATAAGAGAGGTCCAGCCAGCCGGTCGCCATCGTATGAGCGCGCAGGATTGGATCAACGGGAGAGGAGTTGGTCTGGGTCAACGATTCGGATGAATAATATTCCGCCCCTTCACCTGGTAACTGATGATAGTGTGCTGGCTCGCCAGAGTATTGTGTCAGTCATGCAAGAAGTGTTGGAGGCCGGAAGCACTGATTTGGCTCTGCATATTCGCGGCCCTGCTAGCGGTGGGCGTAAGATTCACGAGTTGGTAACAAAACTCCGCCCAATAGCAGACATGA
>Ga0310344_10001250_pt1 | contig 19477 bp, 14 predicted proteins | sample HC15DNA20200_MG_FD_203801 | JGI IMG/M metagenome (GOLD analysis project Ga0310344, IMG submission 203801) | Marine microbial communities from station ALOHA, North Pacific Subtropical Gyre - HC15-DNA-20-200_MG | ecosystem: Environmental > Aquatic > Marine > Oceanic | place: Pacific Ocean: North... | reverse complement strand
AAGCAACTGAGATAATACCGGAGGTGGAAGAGGAGTTCGGTGCTTTCAGTGTAGTCGCCCCAATAGACACAGGAATCAACGTCTATCACAATCACTTCAGGATGGCTGAGGATTACCCTCAGTGGCTGCTAGATGGTCTTGGCGTGAATAAAATCTGCGATGTCACCCTTAATGGGACCTGGCAGGAGCGATACGAGGCCGACAAGGAGACTTGCTGGGACAACATAACCTCAGAAGATATCGTCTGGTTCAGAGGTACCCGAATAGTTGGAACAACCCCTGATGATAACACCGACATTCCAATTCTAGATGACCCTCAGGACGGACATGGGACTGCAGTAACTGGATCGGTAATCAATGCTAATCCGAATGCTGTAATTTTCTTTGTAGAGGGTTTTAGCGATGCCGCTGTACTAGCCGCTGCAAACCAACCCCTCGTAGACATCATCACAACCAGTTTCGGACCGATAGGTTCCATCCCAGTTCCTGGTATCGAAGACGCTACCAAGGTAGCTGTGGTTCAGAACAAGAAGATTCACACAGGTGCTGCAGACAACACTCCCTCGCCTGCTGTGCAGGACCCTACTGCAGGGCCGCCATGGAGTATCGGGGTCTCCGGCTATGCCGAAGAGGGTGATGACCAGAAGGAGACCATGAGCGGTTCCTACCCAGATGTGGCTGCGGATTGGACACAAAACCTTCCTAACCATGATGACATCGACGGTTATCACGAGACTTCCGGGACCTCTTTCGCCACCCCTAGGACCGCTGGTCTTCTCTCCAAGGTCCTGATGTCGCTCAGGTACGAGTTCGGAGACATGTCATCTGGAGCCGATCCTGAAATCAGAGATGGCTTGATGGTAAACGGGACCAATTTCTCCCTAACCAATGATGACCTCAGAGATGCGTTGAACCTATCTGGCTGGTATCCATCGTTCAATACATGGGATCCTCTCTCGGGAACGACTCCAATTTCTCCTGTGGCACCGTGTACACAGGTTGGTTGGGGTGTTGTCAATGAGAGCAATGTCCAGCCCATAATCGAGCACCTGAATGGAACGGCTACGATGCCTTCGCGCCCTAGTGATGTAGTGATGTGTATGGAAGCCAACCAAGCCATCAGAGAAGCGTATTGGGGATAATTTTCCTGAGCATACAATACCAAATTGACCCCCTTGGGGTCAAAGGAATACTCAAAGGGCGCTGCTCTCGGTGACCTGCTGATGGTTCAGTTCAGACTCCCCATGCTGCCCCGCTCTGGGCAGCTCCCTTGGAATGCCGAGGTGAATGGGGAAGAGGCTTCTCTGCACATCGATGGAAATGCCATTCTCCTTGATGTGTTACGTGACCAAGTCGGCAGTCTTGGTACCAAGCGAGGGTGCGACATGGGGACCTGTGGGTGTTGCAGCGTTCTGATTGATGGAGAGCCACGACTGTCTTGCCTAACTTTGGCCCAAGAGGCATCCGGGTGTTCGATCACTACAGTCGAAGGATTGTCTGACGGGCATCACCTGCACCCCATCCAGCAGACATTTGCCGAGTGCGGAGGGAGTCAGTGCGGCTTCTGCACACCAGGATTCCTCGTGGTCATTTCGGCCCTACTGGAAGAGAATCCTCAGCCTGATGATAGTGAAATCAAATGTGCAATCGAGGGGAATCTGTGTCGATGTACAGGGTACCAGCAGATAGTTGATTCTGTCAAGGCGGCATCTGATATTCTGACTTCGGGCGAGCCTACTGAAAATCCAACTAGTGCCAAGAGTGATCCAGACCCAAGTCTGTCCAATGGGGGCGATTAGTTGTCCGATAAGAAGCGAGTAGAGGGGTATCGTCAGCAGAGTGGTAAACTGCACTTCCCTCGACCCGGCTCAGGAGGAAGTCTTGGAACCAGCAAGCCCAGAGACGAAGAGGCGATTACTGCATCGAAGGCTACAGGAGGCCATCGTCATGACGAGTTAATCACAGGCTCTACCATCGGCAAGCCGACAGGTTTGGTGGATAGTCGATGGAAAGTCACCGGTCAGGCCCAGTATGGCGATGACATACGTCTCCCAGGTGAGTTAATCGGTAGGATTGTCAGATCAACCAGACACTATGCTAGGATTCTATCGATTGATGCTTCCGCAGCCATGGAGTTACCAGGAGTAGTCGCCATAGCAACAGGAGAAGATGCTCCTGCTAGATTCGGAGTTCTACCGGTGACCAAGGACGAACATGCCATGGCCGTGGAGAAGGCTCGCCATGTCGGTGACCCTATTGCTTGTGTTGCCGCAGTGGATGAGGAGACAGCGAGAGAGGCAGTTCGCCTGATTGAGATAGAATACGAGGATTTGGATTCGATTCACGACATGCGCAAAGGCCTTGACGATTCTAAGGAGCCAATTCATGATCGTGGAGACTATCACATCGGTTCATCGAACGTTCAGAAGCGAGTGTTCCAAGAGTTCGGAGATATCGAGGGTATGTCTGCTAATGCAGTAGCGAGTCATACCTCTGATTGGCTCTTCGCTGGCGCCAACCACGGGTTCACAGAGCCACATGCCGTGGTTGCCAACTGGGATCCTTCTGGCAGACTTACTCTGTACACTCCGCAGCAGGTTCCGCACTATGTTCACCGAGCCCTAGCCGACGTGCTTGAGGTCCCCATGCATCAGGTCAATGTCCATCGGACTTTCGTTGGAGGAGGATTTGGGGGGAAGTCCGACCCGTTTCCGCATGAAATGTGTGCTGCCATTTTGTCACGCAAGTCTGGCAAACCGGTCAGAATCAACTTTGACCGCGAAGAGGTGTTCTGGGTCAATAGAGGTCGGCATCCATCTCGGATAGAGATGAATCTTCATGCTGATTCAGAGGGTAGGATTTGTGGAATCGAGACTGATGCTCTAATCGACGGTGGAGCCTTCGCATCATTCGGCCACGTCACCACATACTACAACGGAGTCCTGCATACTGCTCCATATGAGATTGGAGCGTTTCACTATACCGGGGCAAGAGTGTGGACAAACAAGCCAGCAAGTGGGGCAATGCGAGGTCACGGGGCGGTGAACTCACGATGCGCAGTAGAAGTCGGAATGGATGATTTGGCTGAGCAGTTAGGGGTCGACCCGATTACCCTCAGGCTGGCCAACCTACTGCCGCCTCATTCTGCTACAATCACCGGGTTCAGAGTCACCAGCATGGGCATGAGGGAATGTCTAGAGAGAGTAAAGGAGGCTTCGGGCTGGGATGATAAGTTCCGCAAACTGCCTGATGGCCACGGAATGGGGATTGGCTGTGGATTCTTCATCTCGGGAAGTGGCCTACCGATTCACTGGGAGCCGAACAAGTTCCCGCACGCCACTGTCCATCTCAAGATAGACATGGATGGAGGAGTAACCGTGCACACCGGAGCCGCAGAAATTGGTCAGGGTTCTGACACGGTAGTTGCCCAGTCAGTCGCCGAGGTTCTGGGTCTGCCATTGGATATGATTCGCATTCGAAGCAGAGAGACTGACACATCACCTGTGGACCTAGGGTCCTACTCCTCACGTGTCACTTTCATGAATGCCAATGCCGCAATCTCTGCGGCGATGGAAATTAGAGAGCAGCTACTTGAAGCGGCATCTTCAGTTACTGGAGTTCCTACCAATAAGCTGGTCATTGGAGATAGACGAATCTATGACAAGCGAGATCCAGCAGTGGGAACTTCCTATCTCGAGTCTCTACACAAGGCGCAGGAGGAGAAAGGGGCTCTGGTTTCTTCTGGCGCCTACCGAACCCCTCCTATGGGTAGGGTGCACAAGGGTGCAGGGGCAGGAATTGCTCCAGCTTACTCATTCTCGGCATATGTGGCCGAAGTTAAGGTAGATGCAGAGACCGGTCAGACTAGGGTGCTCAAGATCTGGGCCGCGCATGACTGCGGTAAGGCCCTGAATCCTCTATCTGTCAAGGGCCAGATGATTGGTTCTTGCCACATGGGGCTGGGGCAGGTCCTCAGTGAGGAGATGAAGTACGGACGCAATGGTCATCTAATGAATCCAGATCTCCTCGACTACAAGATTCCAAGTGTCCATGAGATGCCTGAGGTGATCCCGATAATTGTAGAGTCGAATGACTCGGAGGGGCCTTTTGGAGCCAAGGAAGCAGGAGAGGGGCCTCTGTTGCCTATTCTTCCCGCGGTTTGCAACGCGGTCTACGATGCGATTGGCGTCAGGGTCAGTGAATTGCCAATCACACCCGACAGGATGCATCGACTGATTGAGGCTAGGTGCAAGGAAGAGGATGTTGAACCTACTGGACTACAGTCGCCCAGACTCGAGCATTCTGAATTACAAGAAGTGCTTGATGAGAGGGCTGCCGAACACGCAGATCGGGATTCAATTCGCGCATCAATGGAGGATGACTCACCCTACCACAATGGCGCACTGTTTGGATTCGACCCACTAATTCCCGCTGACCAGCAGGACGACAGGTGGATCGTCAGCGTGACTCCAAGTGGCGAGTATATCGACGCTCCTCGCTTAGCTGGCAGCGCCTGGAAGCATGAAGAGAGAAGGCACGGAGGTGCTAACTGATGCGTATGCCACCATTCAAACTCCATACTCCTGAGACTCTCGAAGATGCCGTTGCGCTTTCGGGTGAGTTGGGCGAGGCCGGGGATGAGTTCGACTGGATTGCTGGGGGCACAGACCTGTTGCCGAACTACAAGTGGCATCTCAATGTGAAACCTCACGTGATATCATTGGCGAGGATAACCGAGTTGTCCGAGTTGTCGGAAACTCACATCGGCGCTATGGTCAGGCTGCATGAACTAGCCGAATCTGATGATGTTCACCCTCTGATATCCAAGGTGGCGGCGATGGTGGCGAGTGTGATGATTAGGCGCTCAGGGACAGTAGGCGGGAATATCTGCCTCGATACTCGATGCTTCTGGTTCAATCAATCAGAGGAATGGCGAGAGTCAATTGACTGGTGCTACAAGTGTGATTGCGGGACTGGTGCAGACTGTAGGGTCATCCCTAATCAGAACACCCAGTGCGTCGCCACTTACCAAGCGGACTTGGCCCCGGTGCTGATGTGTCTAGGAGCGCAGATACACCTCGCAGGGCCATCAGGAATGAGATCTATGCCCCTCAACGAGTTCTTCGAATTGGACGGGATAACGAGGAATGTCCTACAGCCCGGTGAGTTAGTGACTCACCTCACCATGCCGGATGACTCCTGCGAATTGGTCGGCGACTATCAGAAGCTCCGTCAGAGAGATTCTTGGGACTTCCCGGAGGCGGGAGTTGCGGTGGTCTGGAGGCCCGGAAAGAGTGGGGGGCCTGCTGATCTCAGGGTAGCCACTACAGGATTGGAGTCAATTCCTGGTTATCACGAGGAGGAAGCTGCATCAATCCTGAACGATTGGAAAGGAAAAGACAGTATCGATGAGCTTGCGGAGTCAGTGCGTACTGCAGTTAGGCCTGTGTTGAATACCTGGTATCCTCCTTCTTACAGACGCAAGATGGTCAAGGTCTTAACAAAACGCGCCGGAAGCGGACTAATGGAAGTCTAGCATGAACAGACAACTCATCTTGGGTATCGCACTGCTGGTCGTCTGCTCATCGACCACTGTAAATGCCCAATTCGGTTCATGGGAACTAGGAATAGAATATCCGCAAGATAACGAGGATGTTCCATTTGAAGTCCGACAGGACGGTACAGCTTCTGTGGTCTTCTTTGTCAGCAACGAAGAATTATTGGATATAGTTGTAGAATTTGAATACGACATACCGTTCGAAGGAGAAGGCGACGGCCCAGAATCAGAAACCATCGGGGCTGGAGAAAACAAGTCGTTCACTCTCGGGATATCAGGTATCGATGTGTGGAATTTCGCTGCTGACTCCAAGGAGGAGTTCTCAATCACAGCCAATCTAGTCTCTAGGGCCGGTCTGCCCGTAGGTCTTCCAGGTGAGAACAAAGAGGCTTCAGGAGAGTTGCGCATACCGACAATATACTCTCTTGAAGTGGATATCTCGGACCCCGTGGGGCCGATGAACGCAGGTTCTGATGCCATACTCAGAGTCAGTGTCGTCAATCGCGGAAATGTGCAGGACAAGGTGGGTGATTTCGAAGTCACCGACAACTGTCCGCTGCTCACTACTGACAACGGTCTGGATTCATTGATGACAAAGAATATCGCATCTGGTCAGACCATTGAGGCTGATTTAGTCGCAACCGCATCGGAGAGTCATCCTCGCCGAAACTGCAAGATCGAGGTTTCAATTTCATCTAATGGAGCGATGAACTCTGGCGGGGCTTCAGTTGTGAGTGATGATACCACTATCAGCGTGGAGCCTCCTCTGCAGAATGAAGAAGACAATTCAGGAGAAGTCGGGGAGGGAGATTCTGACGGTGTAACTGAGGTGGTTAGTACCAGTCTTCCATCCCTAGGAATTATCCATATTGCTGCCACTCTGGCAGTTGCTGCTGGGTATGCTAGAAAGGGGCCTTACTGACTGTTAATTTCAGACCTGAATGAGGTGCTTGAGGGGGTGCAAAAATAGCACCATATACTCACAAATAGTCCTCGAGACCTAAACTTGGCTCAGCAACCTATAACTGTGGAATTAGGCTCCCGGGAGCACCGTAGGTGCTGCCTTGGATACGGATAATGAGTGAAGGAGAGTTAACAATGGCAGAAGAAGACGAGGGAGGTTTCGAATTCAGCACCTACATCATCGGTGCTATTGCCATAACAATCGTGATGCTTCTGCTTCTCCCGATGCTGTTCGTAATTGGCAAGTCTACAGCCTTCTCTGCATATGAGGAAGAGGAACTCTACCAAGTCTCAGACATGAGAGAATCTCTTGGCTCTGAGGGCGAAGGTTACTTCATCGCCAACACCATGTCTACTCCAATGTTGGTAAACGATTGGAAGGATCCTCACAGAACCATGCTACTCATCATAGCTCCCGAGAAGCCCATCGATGAAACTGAGGCGGATGCAATCTACGACTTCGTTACTGAGAAGGGAGGAAAGGTAATTGTCGCCGCGGATGGAACCAATGCCAATAGACTGGCTGCCAAATTCGGAGTCACATACTTCGGATTCCCTCTCCAAGATGAGAATCAGCATTACCTCGAGTATGACCAGGAAAATGTCCCATACTATCCCTCGTGGCTGAATGTTTGGAGTGTTGCTGCAGTTTCAGAAGATGTGAATGAGATGCAGGCTGGAGCTGCAAATAGGGGATGCAGTGAGTTCCAGATCGTCAACAAGAACCCGAGTTCTTGCAGGATGCCAATCATGTTCCGCTCTCCCACGGGAATGAAGTTCGAGCCTTCTGAGAGAGATACCACTCACCCTCATGAGAGAGATGTCAAGGTACTGGCTACAGCCTCATCATCGGCATTCATCGACCTCGAGGGAGACGGCGATGCCAGTAATCCAAAGAACCCGGCACCGGGCGATTTGGCCTTGATTATCCGCTTCGACTACAACAACATCACTGCCTATGACCAAGTCAGAGAAGGACAGTCTAGTATCGGTGGCGATGTAGGAGAGTTAGGAGTTACTGGAAGTATTGTTTTCGTCGCCGACGAGGAGGCTTTCTCCAACAGGCTGTGGACATTGGGAGAGGCTACCGGAGGTGAACGTCGCCTCAGCGAAAGTTGTGAAGGTGTTGTCGGAAGCTGCTGGATGCAAGAGGTGCAAGACAACAACATGTGGCTCGGCAATGAGGTCTACTACAATCTACTGCTCCACTCGATGATGGAACATGACAACATCCAACTATCTGGTGAAATCAGACTTGAGAACTCTAACTTCCAAGTGGTCTTCGACGAGAGTCGCCACATAACCGGAGTCGTCTCTGCCCCGTTTGTAGAGAGCATGGGAACTGTGGTCCTGCTAACTTCTAACAACTTCCTCAAGTGGCTGGTCGTGCTCAATGTAGGTCTGCTTCTGCTGGTGGCAATGATGGTTGTCCCGCAGAAGGAGAACTGGAGGCACGTCTTCGATTTGACGAAGTTCAACCAGCGGCCGAATAAGCTCGATCCGGGCACCTATAGATTGCGTGTCAAACAGGCTCTGATTACCAAAATCAGAGTCCATCATGATTTAACTAGAGATGAGATGGCATCCAAACAACCATCAGAGGTCCAAGCGATGATTGGAGACCCAAGGCTCGTAGAGCTAGTTTACAGCGAGAGCAAAGCATATTCCCCCCAAGAGCTGCGCAAGATGATGCAAGCGATCAGACGATGGGGGAAGAGAAATTAAAATGGAGAGAAGATAGAATGAATGCAACACCACCAGCCAAGAAAGATGAGAGTCCCCCCGACGATGTCGAGGCGGGTTACGCGAAGAAGGCGGAAGCCGCTCGCGGAAAGAAGAAGATGAGTGAGAAGTTGACAGCCGTAGGGGCCATCTCCAGTGCAATCGGCACTGAGATACAGAAGGTCATTATCGGTAAGTCACACGTGATTGACAACGTTCTGGTAAACATCCTATCGAATGGTAACCTACTGTTCGAGGATTATCCGGGACTTGCAAAAACGCTGATGACGAACACCTTCGCTGACGCGCTAGGATGCGACTTCAAGCGTGTTCAGTTTACTCCCGACCTGCTACCTGCAGATATCACGGGAACAAACATCTACGATGCCAAGAAGGGAGAGTTCAGTTTCAAGCCTGGACCTATCTTCTGCAACCTACTGCTTTCTGACGAGATTAACAGAGCACCGCCGAAGACGCAGGCCGCACTGCTAGAGGCCATGCAGGAGAAGCAAGTGACAGTAGGTGTGGTCACCCACGTACTACCAGCACCGTTCCTGACCATGGCTACTCAGAACCCTGTGGAGCAGGAGGGTACCTATCCACTACCTGAGGCTCAGCTTGACAGATTCATGTTCAAGATGAGTGTCGGATACCCAGACCGCGCCGATGAGGTCGAGATATTGAACCGCAGAATCGAGCGCAAGAAGGACGAGGTCGAAGTCGAAGTCATCACTGACCCGGCTAGAGTAGTCGCCATGCAGCAGGCCATCGAGGATGTCTACGTAGATCCAGCAGTGAGACTGTACATGGTCGAGATCGTTGCCAAGACTCGTGAGGACCCAAGGGTCCTTGTTGGATCTTCGCCAAGAGGTTCCCAAGCTCTGCTCAAGACCGGTAGATCGGCAGCAGCAATGCGAGGTCGTGACTTTGTCACTCCGGACGACATTAAGTCCGTGGCAGAACTAGCGATAGCACACAGGCTTATTCTGAAGCCCGAGCACCAGATTAAGGGTCTGGAGAACGGCGAGGTCATTCAGGATATCTTGAGACAGGTCCAGGTCCCGACGGTCTGAGATAGGACCTACTACCGATTGGAGGTGAGATCTTGGCATGGAGCAGAAAGTCTGCGATGTTCGCAGCGCTGGCCATAGCCTTGTACCTCCTTGGCTTGGTACTTCGAAACTCGCAACTCGTAACTGTAGCCGTGGTGCTGCTCTCGTTCCTTACTTGGGCAGCCTTCCGTACCACTCATGCCGATGTAGCATCAACCGGCAGGAGGATGGAAGAGCCCGATTCAGACGAGGGGATCCAACTGCACAGCATCACAGCAATGAGGAAGATTTCGTCTGCTCGTATTTTCGAGGATGGTGAAATCGATGTTACACTCAGAATTCAGAACCGCTCAAATCTCTCCAAGGTTCTGGAGGTCAGAGACAGAGTTCCCGATGTCATGCGAATCAAGAAGGGTGCCAACTACGTTCTGATGGAGTTGGGCCCCAAGAGGGAGACCGAGATTTCGTACACCATAGAGACTCCTCTCAGAGGATTCTACACAATAGGTCCGGTATGCATCCGTGTTCAGGATCCGTTCGGACTGTTCCACAATGAGCGCGAATTGAATCTCTACGACGACTTTCTGGTCTTCCCCAAGATGGAGGACATCAAGGATGCTATGATTAAGAGCAGGGTACCGAAAATTTTCACCGGTGCTGTCAACATACGCAATCCTGGTGAGGGCTCGAACTTCTACAATCTGAGAGAGTACATCCCAGGGGACCCAATGAAGAAGGTCAACTGGAATGCGACTGCAAGAAGCGCTGACAAGATGATGGTCAACGAGTATGAGCGAGACGCCGTGAGCGATATCATTCTGATTGTAGATAGTAGAGGCATCTCAGAGACTGGTCCGGTCAGTCGTAATTCTCTGGTCTACAGCACTAGGGCCGCGGCAAGTCTGTCCCAATACTTCCTATCTCGAAGAGATTCAGTCGGCCTGGTGACTTATGGAGATGAGATTGTATCAGTTGACAGAGACACCGGGAAGAAGCAGTTGTTTGTTCTGCTGACCAAACTTGCAGGTGCTATGGCAAAGGGTAACACTCCGCTAAAGATAGTCACAGACCGAATCATGCCCCACATAAACAGAGGCAGTCCGGTCATCATCCTCAGTCCATTAGAGGATGACCCTACTGTAGTCAATGCAGTCAGAGATTTGCGCTCTAGGAACTTCGATGTCACTATTCTTTCTCCAAGCAGCCTTGAGTTTGAGTTCGATGCTAGGAGACTTGACAGAACCGGATACGAGGTGCTCAAGACCGAGCGTGACATTCTACTCAGCGAGTTGCGAGGATTGGGTGCCTTTGTAATGGATTGGGAGCCTGATATGTTGCTCAATACTGCACTAGCCGGGGCTAGGGGATTCTAGGGGTGTTTGAATGGCCGAAGAAGTAGAAACCGATGGTGGCGGAGACACATCCCATCTGTATGAGGGCAAGAAGGTCCGATCATCCGCACCTAGCAGGAAGAAGGCGGCCGGTCGTCTTAAGTCGAGTACTGATATTCCCAAGGATGCGATTCCAGAAGTACATGTTCCAACAGTCATCGAGTCCTTCTTCGGAGGGCCGATTGTAAGCTCTACCAAATTCCTGCCTCCCGACAGAATGGTTTCCAGTCTGCAACAGTTGGCTACTGTTAATCTAGTGATGCTCGGATTCCTGACCTTCATGGTCACTCCAGTCAGCGGGACCGCATGGTTCTCGATTTCAAACGCTCTGGGGCTGCCCTCATTCGGAGGAATCTTTCACCTAATACTGATGATTGGTGGGCTGATTGCTGGAATCTACGGAATTATCCAGAGGGATCAGAGAGCGATTATCGCTTCATACGCCCTGCTGATTCTCGTGACTCTAAGATTCGCAGGGAGCAAGGTCGACTTCGGACTTGACCTGTTGCCTGAGGAGGAGTTCTACCAGAAAATTCTGCTTCTGCTCTACGCAGTCTTCCTAGTCATGTACATCGAGTTGACCAGCGGCATAATCAGATTCTCAATGCTTGATACATCAATCAGGACTGGTGAGGTCTACGTGATGCAAGTCACGAAGATCACGAACAAGTACTACAAATCCCTCATGATTACTCCGGCCATCGCTGGTTTGGTCGCCTTGGTGACTCTGATGATTAACCTGATTATACCAGCTTTCGTTGGCCTATTCGATGAGGTCGCAGCTCATCGTCTTCGAGAGAGTGTGGAATTAACAAGTGTGTACGGAGTAGCTTTGGGAACTGTCATGGTGTTCACAATCATCGCTGCCATGTTCGCAATCAATCTGCCTCTGAGAATCCAGCAGATGCAGGAAAAGAACGCCTGATTATGGCGGGCTCAGTAATTCTGCTGTAATGCCCAAATCTGCAAGCACCAGCATAGCGACTGCCTCAGCCACAGGGGCAGCCCTAGGACCAATCACCGGATCATGTCTGCCCCGTACCTTGAGAGGCATTACCTCATTGCTTGGAAGATGAAGAGTCATCTGTTCGCGAGGTATACTGCTAGGTGGCTTGAAGTGGACGATGACGCTAATTGGGGCTCCGGTCGCAATCCCTCCTATTGCTCCATCAGATGTGGCAGAATCGGAGCCTTCCAAGGTAGGTCCATCAGCACTTGGAATCCAGTTGTCATTGTGCTCAGAGCCTCTCATTCTGGAAGCTTTGGCTCCATGAGAGAATTCTACTGCACGTGCTCCCGGAATCGCCATCAAGCCCCGTGCTAGCGCGGGCTCAATTCCATCGAACCAAGGCTCGCCTAGGCCTATGGGAAGTCCGGTGATGAGTATCTCAACGCATGAGCCGATAGAGTCTGCATCTTTACGAATGGATTCGATCATTTCAGACATCTCTCCGGCGGCTTCTGGATCTTTGCAATTCAGTCGCGCCATGTCCGAGGAGAAGTTGGGTTCGAAATCTCTGTTCAACTCAAAGAGTGGCCTCGCGACAATGTCTCCAACACTGTGCAAGTGGGCGTGGCAACTCCATCCTGCTTCGTCTAGCAGAGATTTGACTTGACTACCTGCAGTGACCAGACCATAAGTAAGTCGAGCTGAATGTGAGCCTCCTCCTCTGGGGTCATTGGAGCCATTTGAGCGTATGCTCTCTACCATATCGGCATGTCCAGGGCGGGGCTGGTCAGGGAGAAATGAGTAATCTGACGGTTTAGCATCCGAGTTACGGGTAAGCATCAGAATTGGCCAGCCAGTGGCCTTTCCCTCATACACTCCGGATAGTAATTCGCACTGATCCAATTCTGATCTGGTTGACATTCCCTTTCTACCGGGTCGTCTGCTCGCAATGGCGCGATTCAATTCGTCCTCATCTATCGGGGTACCTGCGGGGATTCCTTCGAGCAGAGCGCCGACACAAGCGCCATGGCTCTCCCCGAACAGAGTCACCTTGAGATTGTCACCCAGTGTCATTCCCAACCGTCCACCTCCTCCTCAATTTCTAGGCGGTTGGTAAACCGAGTTCTGATTACTCGCTCGCATGAGTCTTCGAGAGTCTCGGCAACACCTTCAGAGTCGACATGACAAATTGCTGCGACTGCAGGACCAGAACCACTGACACCGGCAGCTAGGGCCCCTCTGACAATGAGGGAGTTGCATAATCTGAGAGATTCATCATCAGCCATAGCTGCAGAAATGGCCATGCCGTTGGTTGAGATTGCAGATAGTACAGAGCCGTTTGAGAGAGATGCTAATGCCCTCTCGAACAGTTTGCTCTGAGATTCAAAGTCGATCAAATCAGTGGTATTGGCCCTAGGTCCTCTCAGACCAATCAGGACTTCTAGGCCTCCTTCAAGATCGCCTTCCATCAGCACAGATTCCTTTGATGGGACAGATGGGTCAACTAGTTTCCATCCATCAGATAGGGTCGCCCAGGCATCATCCATGCTTCCTGTAATCGAGCATCCCGATCTTCTCTGGGCCTCGACGGTCATGTCGACTACCTCGTAATCGCTCAATCCAGTCCAAGATGCCTGGCCTAAAGCCCTGAAGGCGGCACACGCTACCGCTGCACTGGACTTCAGACCCTGCCCAATTGGAATCTGGCTGTCAATCTCCCAACCGGCAGTATCGAATCGCGGATAGCCTGATTCAACCCAGATCTGCATGACTGCGTCTAACAATCCATGGTGGTCACTAGATGGAGAGCTTGCTCCTTCAACCAGTCTTGCCTCACACTGGAGTTCGATACCTACTGAGCAACCCCTCCCAAGGCCTGCTGCATGGAGAACTGATATTCCACCATTCGCAGTTCCTTTTCCTAGTATGGTCATCTCTCAGCGACCTCCCCTGGAACAGCCTGACCGATATGTCGCATGCTAGTCTCATTGAGGACTAAAATCTCCATACCTTCTTCGATTTGAGTGACTGAAAAGGCCTCGCCAGATGTCGATATTAGGCGAACGGTCTCGGCCTGCTGGAGCATGATTTGCCCTTCACTCATCGGAGTTGAGAATCTGAGCATGATGAACGGTCTGCGCTCTACCTTGAGTCTGCCAATCACGGCTCCTCGCTTCGAGCCATCACTCGATAGGACTGCTACCTCGTCGCCGGATTGAAGTTCACTGAGATATCTCGTGGAGCCGTCGGCCATCAAGACATAGGCGTGAATCGCTCCTGCGTTGACTCTGAATGGCCTTGAGGGTACATACTCGGAAGGAATAGTCTCTCCATGTACTAAGCATAGTGAGCTGGCTGAGGAACCTATTGCCAGCCCTTCACCCGGCGAGAGCCGTTCAATGAGGTCCACGCAAACTCTCTCACCGACCCCAGCAGACTCGGCTGACAGAATTGCAGCAGAAACGAGTCTGGGGCCTTCTACTGTATCGGTGGGTTGAATGGTCTCTGAGGTCAAATCCCTTGCTGCCGACCAGAACGATTCGTTACCTTCCTCAGGAGGAAGTAGGACAGCGTCAACTCCGTGCTGCAGTGAGAATGCAGCCCCGTTGAGGTCAATCTCACGAGCGATTGCAGATGCCACCTTGGTGCCGCTGCCTGAGGCGGCGGCGACTATGTTCTCTAGTGGAATCATATTCCAGTCGCTGCATCTGATCAATATCCAAGGTACGGCTCCAATCAAAGAAAGTGCCTCATCCTGACCACGATGGTCGTCAAGAGCGACCTCAGCAACATCAGAGGCGTCCCCAGACCAGACTCTGCTGACGCCTTGGGGGATATCGGGCGAATCGGTGTCAGTAGCATCCAGCCAAATCTCCATCACTGACCTCCAAGCAACTCTGAGGCTTCTTTGACTGTTGCACCATGGTGGATTATTGCCCTAAGGGCGGCGACATGAGACTGTGGATTCTCACTAGCGAAGACCTGTCTGCCCATGCACACTCCTGCTCCACCAACTGATATCGAATCCTCCACAATCTGAAGGGTTTCTAGGAAAGATCCTGTCGAGGGACCCCCTGCAACTAGTACCGGAATCGGGACAGCTTGCGTTACTTCTCGGAACGAATCAACTGAGCCCGTCCAAGGTACCTTGACTACGTCGCAACCCAACTCCCAAGCTAGACGTGCTGCATGGGCGACTCCCTTAGTGGAGTCTCCCTCGGAAATCCTGAGGTTGGGGCCACGAGGATACACCATTCCTAGAACTGGCATTGCAAGCGGAAATGCCTCTGTTGTGATTCTACCTAGAGATTCAATCATCTCAGTCTCTGCCTCGTCACCGAGGTTAATCTGTCCTGAGACACCCATGGCTCCGCGCTGCCAGCACTCCTCGACGGTAGCGACGTTGACCTTGTGCTGGTCCCTATTGCCACCGTGGGCGGTTGAAGCGGAGACGTGGCAGACGAACCCGTGCCATCCGTGTTCATCGGCATGGTGAGTAAGTGCGCCCTTGTGCAAAACAATTGCATCAGCACCGCCAGAGATGATCTTCTCTACTAGAGAATCCATGTCCTCCAATCCTTGCTCTGGATAGTTGGAAGCCCCGTGATCTAGGGGCACCCATACACCTCTCCCGTCGGGCAGGATTCTATCCAACCTGTCCTCCAGCGTATCTGCCATGCGGCCTCGCTACTGCTTCATCACTTGAAAAATGGTGTATTCCGGTTTTTCCGAAAAAACCGCTCCCTACGGGAGCGGATTACATACTTAGATCGACAATTAGAGGTGCGTGATCGGACACAACCAAGCCACCTTCGCGGAGCACCTCAGCAGACTTGAACATCGGTCTTGCAGCATCATTGGCTAGTACGTAGTCGATTCTCCAGCCTCGATCCAGCTCTCTGGCCCTGCCTCGGTTGGACCACCATGTGTAGGGCCCTTTCCGCTGCCCCACGTGAATCCTCAGCAGGTCATGCCAACCGAAGTCGAGAAGCCGGGTGAACCACTCTCTCTCATGGTTGAGGAACCCGGATGTCTTGCGATTGCCCGACGGGTTCCAGATGTCGTCTTCCTGATGGGCAATGTTGAGGTCTCCGCAAAGTAAAGCCGGCTCGTCTGAATCTATGAATTGCTTCGACCAAACTAGCATGTCCTCAATCCACCTGTCCTTGTATGCCTGACGCTCAGAGTTGGATGAGCCGTTCGGCAGATACATGTTGACGCAGTGAAGATTGCCGTGCTTGGTGTGCAATACTCTCCCATCGGGATCACGGGTATCATCGAGTTCAGTATCGATGCCTCTTCCAATCTCGCTGAGGCCTACTCTAGAGCAAGTCATCACACCCGAGTAACCCTTCTTCTGAGCTGGGTGCCAGATTACATCGTGCCCTTCTGGAGGTTGCCACTCTTCGGGCATTTGCTCGGGCAGTGCTCTGACTTCTTGAAACAGCCAGACATCGGCGTCGATTCGGCTGGTGAAGTCACTCAGACCCTTACGATGTGCAGCTCTGATGCCATTGAGGTTCCAAGTTACTACTCTCACAGACTAGCGCTACTGTGAGAGGTCTTTGACCTTCTCCACTAGGTCCATCTTACTGACTCGCGATGTTCCGATTGGTGTCGAGAGCACGGAGATGACCACTACAATCAGAATTAGTTGGAGTGTGCTAGCAAAATTCGGCTGTAGGGAGAAGTAGAACGCCCATTGGACGAGTTGCGAAATCAGATACTGTGCCATAACTATGGTGAATGCGGCTGAGAGGATTCCTCCAATCAGCCCGATTGCGAAGTGCTCACCTAGGATCATCATCCTGATTCTCGATATCGGAGCACCCAGTACTCTGAGGGTCGCCAACTCGGAATCGCGCTCGCTGAGGTTCATCAGCAGGGTGATTGAGAGTACTGCAACGGCAATGAGAATGCCAAGTCCTAGAATGGCGTTGTAGATGCCTTGCTGCTGCTCTAGCAAGGATTCGAACGAGTCGATTAAGTCCTGTCTCTGAGTGATTCCGACAGACATCCCTCCTATCTCATCATCCAACTCAATTCCCTCTGGCAGGGTTAGAAGAACGGAGGTCGCTTCCAATCCGATGGCATCTGACAAATCAGAGCGGTAGAAGTAAATCGTCCGAGAGATCTCTCCACTGGTCACTCCGCTTATCTCGACCTCGAGCGAAAATGGGCCGAACATGACGGTCTGTTTCTGACCTACCTCCCATTCGAGGAATAGCATGGTTCCCTCATCCACCAGTACATTGGGGGTATCGGCGCCTAGTGTGGGAAGTTGACCCTCAGACAGATCTATCGGAATCATCGCATCATCCCCAGTGGAGATTACATCTAGTCCGTAGGCTAGGAACTGTCTAGTGTCGCCCTCTGCATTCCCCGGAAACACCAGCATAGTCTCAAAATCTGCGCCGTTTTCCTCGGCCCACTCTATGACTTCCCCCTCGCCTCCGAAGGGCACATTCACCTGTGCGTCCCAGTTTTGGTTGGCTCCGGTGACTAGATTGTCCATAGAGTCCATCATCATCGACATGGTTCCGAAGATGAGCATAGACAGACCCACAGCGAAGAAGGTGAATACCAGTCTCATCGGCTTCCTGACGCTTGATCTAACAGTCAGACCGACCGTTGTAGGTAGGCGCGATGTCAGCCTCTGAATTCCACGCGAAGATAGTCTGACCTCATTTTGCCCCCTCAGTATATCGAGTGGTTGAATCGTTGATGCTTCGTAAGCGGGCTTAATTCCGGCAATCAGAACTACAACCATCGCGATACCAAGATTCTGCAGAATTAGCGATGGCTCGGTGCTGAAGCCGATTGCTGGAATGCCGATGATTTCCTCATACATCGCCACCATCGCAGGCCCACCGAAGGCGGTACCTAGAATGATGCCAATCGCAGAGCCGATTAGACCGATGGCTACAGGTGCGAGGATGAATCCAGGCATTATTGCAGATCTAGGAATTCCAAGAGTTCGGAGTATCGCGATTTCTCTGGCTTGGGACTGAATCAGCCTCTGTAGGCTAAGGAAGATTGTGATTCCAGCGACCATAGCAATCATCCCTGTAATGATTGGATAGCTCATACTGGCGCCCTCTGCATCTGCACGCAGGAGTTCTACTGAGTCCACTCCGGACCTATCGTAAGCAGTAAATGAAGAGTCGTCGACATCCATCACCTTCTGTCTGACGTAGGAGATGGCTTGGCTCAGACTCTCACCTTCAACCGCCTCTGTAGACTGAAGGTCAAACTCCGGAGTACCTTCGACATCTAGGAGCAATAGATTGGCAGAACCCGCACTCAGGTTGGCTAGACGCTCAATTCCCGAATCGGACAAGTAACCGGTAGCAAAGGTACCTGGCTCAGCAGGAAGGATGGAGCCTTCCAAAGCATAGTAGAGGTGAAATGGGTGGTAACCAATTCCTACTACCGTGAATTCCATGCTGCCATGGCCTGCGCCAATGGAGACTATGTCTCCGACTTCGATGCCCATCCCAGACGCCGCATGCTCGTCGAGAACTATCTCGTCATCTGCCGCTGCTAATCTACCAGAACAGCATTCGTGTGCAGGCATCCAGACCTTGTCTATCCAGCCCTCATCGATACCATGCCAGACAGCAGGAACAAGTTTCTCATCACCTTCTTCGGAATGAAACATCAGGCCATCTAGTACCACTCTAGGTTCACACGAAACCAGAGGCAACTCGGGGTCGGGCCAGTTCTGCGCTATCTCGGAGCAGAGTGAGTCGGCGATTTCGCCGTCCCATGTCGAAGCTGTGTTCTCGACCCAGGCATCTGCGAGGTTGGTCCCCTCCTCATCATCAGAGTAGATGTTGTCGTACAGGTTGTGGACTGAGTTAGCGTACGTTCCAAACGAGATTCCTGCAAACAAGCCGACAGCAACCATGCTGACCACCGCGAATAGCATCAGCCTCCTCTTCATCAGGCTCCTTGCGAGGCGTTTGGTCAGTAGACTGGACACTCAATCACCTCATCCAATGTGGTCATCTGAGACAATTTTGCCGCTATCGAGTCTGACTGCTCTGGTTGAGTACTCGACAAGAGACTCGTCGTGAGTCACGAAGACGCAGGTAATACCCTCGGCCTGGCAAGCCTTCACCAAGACTTCCATGACCATGCCCGAGGTCTTGGAATCTAGATTTCCAGTCAGTTCGTCTCCGAGGAGTAGGCGTGGCTTCTTGGCCAGGCTCCTCGCAATCGCCACTCTCTGCTGTTGCCCTCCGCTAATCTCAGCGGGAAACCTGTCGACTTCCTCGCTCAGCCCAACTAGGTCGAGCAGGTGACGTGCGCGGGTCTCATCACGGCCTCCTGCCAACTCCTGAATCAGAGTGATGTTCTCAAGCACTGTGAGATCCTGTAGGAGATTGAAAAATTGGAAGACGTATCCAATATTTTCTCTCCTGAATGAAGTGGCTTCCTCACTAGCCTTTGCCATAGGTCGAGAGTAAGAGAAGTAATGCAAGGGATAGAGTAGGAGACGTAAGAGAGGTCGCAAGGGATCGAACCAAGCAGTGCGACTCTCGGTAGTGATTCGATTCCACCACCTAAGTGGGATTTCAGGAGCCCTAGGCACTTCCTCACCTGCAAACCTGTACGTACCAGCAGTTGGGCTGTCCAGTGCTGAAATGCAGTTTAGTAGGGTCGTCTTCCCTGAGCCTGATGGCCCGAGTAAGATGATCCTCTCACCTTCGCTTATCTCCAAATCGATTCCATCTAGGGCTCTGACTGTGCCTGAGGCCATGTGATAATGCCTCTCCAGTCCATTCATACTAACCAATGGTCTAGACATCCGAACTACTCCGTAGTTCGTGCGAGCAGG
>Ga0310344_10001249_pt1 | contig 19487 bp, 18 predicted proteins | sample HC15DNA20200_MG_FD_203801 | JGI IMG/M metagenome (GOLD analysis project Ga0310344, IMG submission 203801) | Marine microbial communities from station ALOHA, North Pacific Subtropical Gyre - HC15-DNA-20-200_MG | ecosystem: Environmental > Aquatic > Marine > Oceanic | place: Pacific Ocean: North... | reverse complement strand
ACACTGGATCATATGGGTAAGAGACTGGCTTAACTGCCCCCTCAGGAGCCCCTTTGCCACCAATCTCTTCTACAGCATCTGTGACGAACACACCTGTCCTATCTACTTCCCCTTCAGCAACACTCATAGACAAATTCTCAGCATTAGTGAGCATCTGCTCCATGTCTTCATTAGACATTTGTTCTCCACCAGCCGTACCTCTCTGGCGCTTTGATTCTCTAAGCAAAGACAACAACTGAATCATCTCAGGCTTGAACTCAGACCTATAATCCACAGGTGCAGGTGAACTATAAGGTCTTTCCTCTCCTTCCATCTGATCCCCGTCTGGCATGGACTGAAGAACCTGTTCTACCATACTTTGGAAATCCTCTTGCTTTTCTTCACCTTGATCATCTTCACCATAACCACCATCTTGCTGATCTAGATGCTCTAAACCCCAATCCTGCCATTCTTCAGATTCCATATCTTGATTTCTAACATTGGATATAAGTTTATATGCCAATATAGTAGCCTCAGCTGTATCTTCTACAGTAGCCTTGCGTGAAGTTAAAGGCCTTACAATCGCCCATAAGGCAGAAGCAACTTCCATATATTGCTCCGGAACCATCAATTCTTCTCCATGTTGAAGGCTGAATCTTATAAGCAGCTCTACCATGGCCTCCTTAGCAGGCATTTCTTCAATCTCTGGTCTTTCACTTAGTGCCTGTTTTTGAACATTCCAATATGAGTTGCGGATACCTTGGTATTCAATTACTACCCTTCTATCCAATCTCAGATCTTCAGCCGCCGTAAATATGTCTCTAACTAACTGAACATCTTCAAAGAGTGCAAAGAACTTTTGTATGTCTGGTATAGGGCTCTCGGATACTTCATCCCCAGATTCTTCATCACCAGATACTTCATTTTCCGAGTAATCCAAATTCAGAATATCGCTATATTCAGATATTAGATCTGCTCTCTGGTTAACGTATAGTGGAGAAGGAGCCGTTAGTGAGAATAGAAAGCTTCTAAACTCCAAGTGAGCTACTTGATGAGTGGCAACTACCTTAAACCAGTCAAAATTTGCATCCTTGTCATCAAACTTGTCAGAAATCATAGGCAAAAACACCAGCGCATCTTCAGCAATATCGTTCTCGAGAGAAACCCAACCTTTTGCCTGTCTGTTGCCTTCTGGTGGTTGGGATATTTCCACATTGATATTGGTCAATGCCCTACAATACATCCGCATCACTTCTTTAACCCTACTAAGTTCAACTCCTACAGATAGCTTTTCCAGGACTTGTTCAGAATGTGCTGACTCTCCGCGGAAAAAAGCAGATCCTGCACCATCATTGTCTTCAATAATAGATATACCCTCGTTATACCATGCCTCAAGTTGATCTATGCTCACTTTTCTTAATACATTTGGGACACCTTGCAAGAAATCAATAGTAGCCAGCGGCTTTATACGGGCTAAACTCTCAGCGTATGTTATTACTTGGGCGTGAAGATATTCATCCACCTGATTCATAGAATATGAACCAAGTCCTATGAAAGACGGAGCATGCACACCATCTTCAACTATTCTCCCTGTCAATGCCAAGAATCGAGCTCTTTCCACCCTAGCTATCCGATGCAAAACATATCCTACTACCTCAAGACTCTCAGTCACCTGACTTGAGTCTGTCTTCACAAGAGTAGATATTAGAGATAGACATGCCCTGGTATCATCTCTCAGAGACGGTAAAACTGACCTACTTTGCTCTAGGAATGCCGTAGCCTGGTCCGCTGAAACCTGTGCTAAATCATCTACTAGTGATATGAGGTGTCTAAATTCGCTAAATGACAATACTGATAACAAATCCCCGCTAACCTCGAAAAACCGCGTAGCAAGAACCGTAGACCTTCTGTCACCGTCCTGTAATTTCTTTCCTATCTGGGCCCACTCAGCAACATCCCAGTGCCTAATGGACTTTACGGCCTGTGCTGCAACCTTGAAATAAGCGCTTGCGACTATAGGTGACTCTACAGCAATCTCGCTCCCTAATTGAGCCCACTGTAGAAAATAATTTTGGGGCAGTATCCGAAGTACAGACGGGGAAACCTTAAAGTAATCTCTTGCAGCTTCCCAAGATCTACCAGCTCTTCTGGCGATAGTAAGTCCAGTATCTACCCATTCGCCAAATTGCTGCTCATTCATGTTAGTTTGAGCAAATTCTCTAGATCCGTTAAATGAATCTACTAGTTCAGACGGAAAAGTCCTAAATTCTTCTTGGTAAGACGGATAACTCATACTTCCCCTCAAATATTCTTCTTCAATATATCAAGCAATTGCGTTATGATTCTAGCTGTAGCACCCCAAATAATATGACTTCCATATAAATATGAGTATTGCTTACTAGGTATCTCATCCCCCCAAACTCTATCATCTTCCACTTGGTTTTCAGTATCCAATAGAGATTCTATTGGGACTTCTAGTACCTCAGCTATCTCAATATTGCTAACCTCGAAATCGTAATCAGGGGGTATAATTCCCACGAATGGTGTAATCGAAAATCCTGACCTGGTAGAAACTTGATCTAGTTGAGCTATAATCTCTATATCTTCAGGGGCTATCCCCATTTCCTCCCGTGTCTCTCTGAGAGCAGTATCCAATATGCTATCATCTTCAGGATCTCTACCACCCCCGGGAAAAGATATTTCTCCCTTATGATGTTCAACCCGGTCTGTTCTTTTGTTCAATATGATAGTCAGACTATCCGGCTTGGGATATACAAGTATTGCAACAGCAGCTTCTATTAGCCCGTCAGAGTTTACTGAGTTTGGTGAAGATGTTTTAGACAGCGCAGACCTTATGGAATCTATAGTAAATACCAAACTAATGGCCCTCAAATTCTATAATATATTTACTTGGGCTTATCTACTGTAACTTCACTCGAATATCGAGAAAACTACTTCATCCACACTCTTCAGCACCTGTTGGTCATCAGTAAGAGCAGCGCTCACAGCAACCTGGCACGCTCTTCTAGGCGAGATACCGTTTGCGATCAATCTGCCAGCATATATCAGAAGCCTAGTGCTAGCTCCTTCTTGCAGCCCATGGTCCTTCAAGTTCCGAACTTTTTCACCAAGCCTAGCTAGAGTTTCAGCCATCTCTTGAGAAACACCCGCCTCATGAGCAATGATATCTGTTTCTATCTCTACTGTTGGGTAGGTAAATTCCAAAGCTACAAACCTCTGCCTAGTGCTGTGTTTTAAGTCTTTGAGAGCATTCTGGTAACCTGGATTGTAAGATATAACGAGCTGGAATCCTTCGCCTGCTTTTAGGACTTCGCCTTTTTTTTCAATAGGCAATTCACGCCTATGGTCAGTCAATGGGTGTATAAGTACAGTCGTATCTTTTCTAGCTTCAACCACTTCGTCTAAATAGCATATAGCCCCAGCTTTGACTGCTCTGGCCAATGGCCCATCTAACCAAACCGTTGAATCCCCTTCCAATAGGTACCTCCCAACCAAATCACTGGCTGTTAAATCCTCATGACAGGCCACAGTCATAAGTGGAACTCCTTTCGGAGAATCCTTACCTTTTTTCTTGGCTAGTGGCATTCCCAACCTGTACGCCATATGTTCAACAAATCGAGTCTTCCCACAACCTGTAGGCCCCTTTAGAAGTACAGGCATCTTCTGCTGGTAAGCAGCTTCAAACAACTCTATTTCATCCCCAAGGGGTAGATAAAATGGTTCCTCTTCTATGTAGTATTCTTCTACTTGATATGACTTGTACATATAACTCTGGCCACACTCTCTGTAATGTATTATTTCTCACCTAGATGTTGTTCCCAAAGGGCTACCACATTATCCTTAAGGGCATCTAAATCCTGGTCGTTAGAAACCACAACATCGGCATAAGAAACCCTCTCATCAGTACCCATTTGAGAATCTATCCTAGCCTTCACCTGCTCTTCCGTAATATTATTACGCGCTTGAACTCTCTTTATAACCTGCTCCTCAGGAGCAGTAGCAACCCAAACTTGATCAGATAAGTCGGTCCAACCAGCTTCGATAAGTATAGCAGCGTCAACAACAACTACTCCTGTGCCTGTTCTTCTCTGATTTTCTATCTCTTCTTGTATACTTTGCTTAATCTTAGGCCAAGCGATGTCATTAAGTTTCTGCATTTCCTCAGGTTTACCAAAGACTTTTGGCCCCAATTTCCTACGATCAACTTCGCCGTTATCATCTAGTATATCGTCTCCGAATGCAGCCACTACTTCTGTCCATCCTTGAGTGTTCGGTGCGTATACCTGATGTCCATACTTGTCTGCGTCAATAACAACAGCTCCTAGGTCAGCCATAATTCGTGCTACTTCACTTTTGCCACAACCTATCCCTCCGGCAAGACCAACAACTATCATATTTCTCCTTTTTTGCACTACCGATCGATTGTATAATACAAGGCATACAGGGTCAAGCTAATAACCCCTTACCTAAAAGCGCTATTGATATACCCTGTTCTAATCGTTGATAATTAAACCTAGCATAACGATATAAATACAAGTGTCTGGAGACGAATTAAGAATGCCTAATAAGTTGGCTCACGAAACAAGCCCATACCTGCTGCAACATGCTAATAATCCAGTGGATTGGTACCCATGGGGCGATGAAGCCCTCAAGAAGGCCAAGATAGAGGATAAAGCTATATTCCTAAGCATAGGATATTCTGCATGTCACTGGTGCCATGTGATGGAAGATGAGAGTTTCACAGATCCTAATATTGCAGAATTAATGAACAGTAATTTCATAAACATAAAAGTGGATAGAGAGGAACGCCCAGACATAGATTCCATATACATGACCGCTATACAAAGTATGAGAGGGCAAGGTGGATGGCCATTATCTATGTTTCTTACCCCAGATGGTGAGCCATTCTATGGAGGAACTTATTTCCCACCTCAAGATAGACATGGTATGCCTGCCTTTTCTAAAGTCCTACTCGCCGTTGCTGACGCCTATAAGTATAAAAGGACAGATGTAGAAGAGTCAGCAAGGGTGGTCAAAGAAACTCTAGAAAAGCATACTAAATCCATAGATACCTCCGAGGTTGTTGATCGTGAAATTTATTTGCGAGCCTATGGAGTGATGGAAAACAACTTCGACCAAAAAAATGGTGGGTTCGGAAGCTATCCAAAATTTCCCCAGCCAATGGTTCTGGAATTTCTATTGAGATACTACAATACAGACAAGTTAGGAAATGCCAGAGCACTGGATATGGTTAACGCCACTTTGAACAACATGTCTAGAGGTGGTATATATGACCATTTGGGGGGAGGATTCCATCGATATTCTACAGATGCCTCATGGTTAGTCCCACACTTTGAGAAAATGCTCTACGATAATGCCCTGATCAGTCGATTATATACACATGCATTTCAAGTCACAGGCAATAATCAGTATAAGAAAATTGCGACCGAAACTCTCGACTATATTCTGCGGGAAATGACAGATATAAATGGAGGATTTTACTCAGCTCAAGATGCTGATAGCGAAGGTTATGAAGGTAAATTCTTTATATGGTCACAGGAAGAGTTGAGAAAAACTCTAACTCCAGAACAGTGCCAGATAATCGAAAAATATTTTGCTGTAGAAGAAGAAGGTTATTTTGAAGGTTCGAATATACTGAATACACCAAAAAGTATAGAGGAGCTCGCAAGTGAATTAGGAGAAGATGAGGCCAGTTTAATTGGAACAATACAGAATGCGAAAGAAACCCTATTCAAAATCCGTAGTAACAGAGTAGCTCCAGCAACTGACAAGAAAATTCTCACATCATGGAATGGACTAATGATATGCAGTTTGGTTCTAGCGGCGGCAGTATTCCAAAGAGAAGATTATCTTAGGGCTGCTGAAGCCAATGCTAGATTCATACTAGACCAAATGGTATACGAAGGACGCATCATGAGGTCTCATAAGGATAACATATCAAAAATCAAAGGCTTCCTTGAAGATTATGCCTCCCTAATTGCTGGGTTATTGTCTCTATACGAATTCACATTAGATACTAAATGGTTTACACAAGCCAGGCACATTACTGACAACATGTTAGACCTCTTTTGGGACAACGATGATCACATATTCTACGACACAGGTATAGATCAGGAGAGCCTCATTGTAAGACCTAGGAATATAACCGATAATGCTATGCCATGTGGATCGTCAATTGCTACAAATGTACTGTTGAAATTGTCAGTACTTACTGGAAATGATAGATACAAAAACACAGCAGAAGATTCGCTCAGATCAGTACAGAACTTTATGGGTCAAATACCTATAGGCTTTGGTCATTGGCTGGAAGCATTAGATTTCTATCTATCATCTCCCAAAGAGATTGCTCTAATAGGCCCTAGAGACGATGATAATATGAATTCCCTGATATCAGCTATATTTTCCAAGTATATCCCTAACAAAGTTGTCGCAGGTTTCAATCCTAACGACGAATCCACTTATGTAGAAATACCTTTGCTCGAGGATAAAGAAACTGTCGAAAACAAACCAACCGCTCACATTTGCAAGAACTATTTCTGCCTTATGCCTGTGACTAGTGAAGTCAGATTACTAGAGCAGCTTGAAGAACCTGATAACGGTATACTGAGGCAAATGTTCTGACTTCCGCTCTTCTTTATCACGACACCAAATATTTACTATCCGTCTAATGAATCAAGGAACTACAGTCTGTGCGGATGCAACCTTCTCTACCTCTTCCATGAGAGCAGCTAACATCTCAGATTCTTCTACCACGCGGACTTTTTGTCCTTTTCGAAATATCACTGCCCGCCCTACACCTGCTGCAATTCCCACATCAGCATCTTTTGCTTCTCCTGGACCATTTACCTCGCACCCCATAACAGCTACTCTCACGTTATAATCCTTAGACTGGAGCATATCATCCACTGTATTTGCAAGCTTTACAACGTCAACATCAGCCCTTCCACATGAAGGACATGCTATAAGAGTTGTACCCTTATCTCTTAAATTGAGGGATTTAAGTATCTCATATCCAGCGAATATTTCTTCTTTAGAGTCTGCACTCAACGAGACTCTTATTGTATCTCCAATTCCTTCATAGAGAAGGTAGCCTAGTCCGATAGCGCTACGTATAGATCCCGCTTTTGCTGTCCCTGATTCCGTTATACCTAAGTGCAAAGGATAAGGAACCATATTAGCCAATTTCCTATAAGCTTCTATGGTAGTGGGAACGTCGAAAGCTTTTAACGATATTTTTATCAAATCGAAATCTAAATCTTCAAGCACACCTATTTCCCACATCGCTGTCGCCACCATGTGATCTACTACTGAGAACTCACCTCCGCTGGCTTCACCGGCCTTGGCTAACATGTTAACTCCATCAGAATGACGCCTAAGCCCACCAAATTTGCCAATCTGCCCTACTGGGGGCAAACTTCCGAAGTTAACGCCTATTCGTATCGGAATTTGTCTCTCCTTTGCCGCCTTAACAACCATCTCCACTTTCTCACGGTCTCTTATGTTACCGGGATTAAGCCTCAATCCATCCACTCCGGACGCTATGGCTTCTAGAGCCAATTTATAGTGGAAATGTATATCGGCAATTATCGGAATCTTAACCTGTTTCTTTATCTCTTTCAGGGCCAAAGCTGCCTCCATATCCGGAACAGCTGGTCTGATAATGTCACATCCGACTTCCTCTAATTCCTTTATCTGCCTAACCGTGGCCTTTATATCCCTAGTATCAGTCTTTGTCATAGACTGAACTGTTATATCAGAATTGCCACCTACAGTGACATCACCTACCTGTATAGCCTTAGAGACTCTTCGCTTAATCATTTGTTAATCACCAAAGTTTATTATGATACTCTACACCATCACGCCATCTCAACTAACCTTAGTCTTTACAGTTTAAGATAAGCTCCTATGTTATAAGTCATGGGATTTATCGGAGCTTATCTCTTATTTTAATTTCATAACCAATCTGTTAAGCAAGGTATAGAATATAATTCTTTATTTTCCTTGGAAAACAGGTGTTCTTCGTTCTGACAACGCTTGTCTGGCTTCTTTGGCATCTTCAGAATTATTAAGGATATAAGCTGCATTAGAAGTCAGTACGGCAGTGGTTTCTATGTTGCTATCAGCAGCTGCTCTAATAACCCTCTTATTTATCCATTGGGTTAAAGGAGGACTATCAACAATCCTTTTGCATAAACCTCGAACTTCTTCTTCAAGCTGCTCAGATGGGAACATTCTGTTTATCATTCCCCACTCGTAGGCTGTCTGACCATCCAAGAATCCAGTATATGCAAATTCAAGTGTTCTACCTAAACCCATCGTCTTGGGTAAGTAATATGCTTCGCCATTTTCAAGTATTTGGCCGACTTGCTGATAGGTTATAAACCTAGTATTCTCACAACCATATCTTATGTCGCATTGCATCGCCATTGCCATACCAAAACCCGCAGCTGGACCATTCACCATGGCTATTGTTGGCTTCCTAATATAGGATATATCCTTAATTACTTTTGTAGTGGCATAAAAGAAACCTTGCCTCGAAGAATCCGGACCTGGATCAACTCTAGCACCTAAATGTGGTCCTCCAGGGTCGAAGTCATCTAGCCCTCTAACGTCAACGCCGGCGCAAAATGCTCTACCAATACCGGTAAGAACGATAACCCTAACATCTGGATCATCATCGCCAGCCCTCATGTACTCGACAACTTTGGTCAAGGTGCCATTCCTCTGGGCACCACCTATAACGGCATTCAATCTCTCTGGTCTATTAAACTTTATCCATAGGATACCATTGTCTTCCTTCTCGTACAGAAGGTAGGGTACCTGCTCTAATTCTGCCATTACTAGCCTCCTTATAAAATGCTAAACATGGGCCTCTGCTATGGAAATCTAGACGTCCATACAGTAGCAATGCAAGTCTACACCAAGGTACTTTTAGGGTCAATTATTGAATGTAACTTGGTAAGGATACCATTCATTCAAAAGACAAAGGTTTAGCAATGTCAAAATACACTCCCATTATGCCTAATATTATTATGAATGACACCACCATAACCGCTACTGGCAATAACTTCCTTACATCTGGATGGTTACCAGTAACTTTTTCATATATTGCTACCGCAAGATGCCCGCCATCTAGCGGGTATAGAGGCAAGGCATTTACAAGTCCAACAAATACACTTATGTATGCCAATAATTCCAAAGTTATGTTGAACCCAGCGTCTTGAGTTACAGCACCGAACTGAACAATACCAATAATACTCACAGGTCTAGTCTCATCTATGTCCATATCATCATTCCATAATGATTTGAACAGGTCACCAATATTGAAAATAAATCCCCACAGACCTTTAAGGCTTTCTATGACAAAGACCGAGGTCTTATATATAGCTTTGGTAATGCCAGAAATTGGTCCTTCTCTGATTTTGTCGAATTTTGGAGCCACACCCAAAAATCCTATCTTTTCTCCTCTATCCTGATCAAACCGTGAAGCTAATACTGGATTCACACTTATAACTTCATCGCCTCTTTTAAATATTAGCGAAACTTCTTCATCTGGTTTGCCTCTCAGAATCTCAGTAAAACCATCCCATGTGTAAACATCCGCACCATCTATTGCTATAATTTTGTCGCCAGGCCTCAATCCCTCTTGAAGTGCTGGTGATGGTGTCCCGTCAGCATTCCCCACTACCCTAGAGATTTCTAGAAGAGGTCGTGAGCTATCATGCTGTCCTATCACTACATCAGCTATCCAAATAAGTAGGAATGCTAGTATAAAATGTGTGGCAACTCCAGCCATAACTACTACTACCTTTTGCCTGAATGGACTAGCCCTATAAGTCCGCTCTTCATCCCGCTCATCTACTTCCTCCATCGGGCTCATCCCTAGGATTTTCACGAATCCACCAGCAGGTATAGCCTTTATGCCATACTCAGTTTCTCCTTTATTGAAGGACCATAGAGTAGGGCCAAAACCAAGGAAATACTTAGTTGCCTTTATGTTAAACATCTTGGCAGCTAAAAGGTGCCCACCTTCATGTATCATAACTATAAATACGAAACCCAGGATTACTATAGCCCCACCAATCATGTTTTACTCCCCAGCTCGATCAAAAAATATTGCTATGTATTAGGCCATTTATATGAATAGATTCTCGTCTTTTTATCTATATCCATAACTTCATCTATTTTGAAGTTGTATGACTGAACGTGATTTGACAACGCGTCCCCTATTAGACGAGGTATATCAGTGAATCTTATATATTCGTTAAGAAACAAATCCACGGCCACTTCGTTAGCAGCGTTCACAACTATTGGATAGCTACCACCTTGCCTGAACGCGGATAACGCCAAGTCAAAACATGGAAAATTCCTGTGGTCTAATTCTTCAAATGTGAGTGACCCAATTGACACAGGATCAAATGCTACTCCAAAGTTATCAATATTGCGATCTGGATAAAATAACGCATGTTGTATAGGCAACCTCATATCAGGTGTGCTCATTTGTGCTTTTACAGATCCATCTGTAAATTCGACCATAGAATGGATGATGCTTTGTGGATGGACCACAACATCTATATTGTCAAATGGTATGTCGAATAACCAATGGGCTTCAGCAACCTCGAAAGCCTTATTCATTAAAGTGGCTGAATCAATGGTTATCTTTTTACCCATACTCCACGTAGGGTGCTTCAGAGCTTCTTCAGGTGTAACTTTATGCAAATCCTCTATTGCCTTACTGCGAAATGCCCCTCCAGAAGCAGTTATTATAATACGAGATACACCTTTGCTATCCCCCCTAATACACTGCCATATGGCACTGGGTTCGCTATCTACAGGTAAAATTTGCGCCCCTTTTTCATATGCCAATGCCATTACCAATTCACCTGCCATAACTAATGGCTCTTTATTTGCCAATGCAATATTCTTACCACTGTCTATAGCAGCAATTATTGGGCCAAAACCAGCCGCTCCAACAGTTGCCGCCACTACCAAATCTATATCAGCGTTCGATACTAATTCCTCTTGGCTTACACACGGTATATCAAATTTAGTTGACAGATATTCAGAGATTTCAGGGATCTGAAATGAAAACATCTGCGGATGAAAATTTAGTATCTGCTTTTCTATGAGATTACTATTATATCCCGCCCCCAATCCAACTATATAGAATTGATCCTTCAAAGATCTCATCATATCCAAGGTTTGAACCCCTATAGAACCAGTAGACCCCAATATCGTTATAGCCCTCAATTTATCACCCATAACCTAGAATAGTAGACAAATAATAATACTAAGATAACACTATCGAGTCTATCCAATACTCCACCATGCCCCGGTATGATTGATCCAGCATCTTTTATTAAGGCTCTCCTCTTCATGGTTGACTCCAATAGATCTCCAATTTGAGCGGATATTGTAAACAAGATTGCAAATATAATCTCAACTTGAAAAGATATGAAATCTAAACTGAATACATCTATCAGAGTCAAAATAGCAATAGCACCTAGTATCACACCTCCAACCGCCCCTTCTACAGTCTTGTTAGGGCTTATAGAGGGCGCCAATTTATGCCTACCAAACGTTTTCCCTACCAAAAAAGATGCGGTATCTGTTGCGAATGTTCCTAGCATCACCAGTAATATCCAATAAACACCGTCATGCCATTCTCTTATAGATATCGCCAATGATAACGGCCAAGCTATATAAACCAAACCTAGCGTAGTAAAAAGCAAACTGCTAATTCTCTTATGACCGGCGTCCGTTGATACGACATCACTCGTATTAGTTCTAAATCCCCGACTCACTGTCAATATTGAATGCCAAACGGTAATGGTAAATGCAAAAACAACCATTATTGTGATATACGTTGAGAAATTCCAATAAGCATTTCCCAATACTCCCAGTAATGCCAGGAGGCCGAGCAGACGGTAAGTATTAATGCCCCACAAATCTATAATACGGTAGACCTCATATAAGGCGAGAACACCTATCCCTGCTACGCAGATTGCAAACCAATACTCACCAAGGATAGTAATCCCCAGTAGTAATGGTATCGCTATCACAGATACTAAAACTCGTCCTACCATACCATTCCAATATATATCTTATTAATTATAAAACTCTAATATATGACATATGTAAGTCAACTCTATAACCATATTCTAACTGCGGCCACCAAATCTACGCTGGCGACTACTATATGCTTCTAGCGCTTCATCAATATCGTCTTCATCAAAATCTGGCCACAGTGTCTGTGTACAATAATATTCGCTATAAGCGGATTGCCAAAGTAGAAAATTGCTCAACCGCAATTCCCCAGCAGTTCTTATTATCAGATCAGGATCTGGTATTCCATTGGTATATAAATATTTACTGACTTGTTCTTCATCTATTTGTTCGTAATTAATGCCGTCAGATATTAATTTACGTATGGCATCTACTATCTCTGACCTCCCACCATAGTCAAATGCGACATTCAAAATCAATGCCTCATTATTTCTTGTGATATCTTCGGCCTTCTTTATTGATCTGCTTAGGGATTCAGATATCCTATCTATACGTCCTATATGTTTAATCTTCACGCCTTTGTCATGTAATATATTAGTCTGGGTCTCTATAACGTCCTCCAATATAGACATAAGTCCGGTCACCTCTGAGTCTGAACGATTCCAATTCTCAGTCGAAAAAGCATATATTGTCAGATATTTTATACCTCTAATCGCTAATGCTTCTACAACTTTACTTATATTATTTGTACCAGCCCTATGCCCTGCCAATCTAGGCATATACCTTTTGGCGGCCCATCTACCGTTACCATCCATTATTATCGCTACGTGCTTTGGCGTTGGTATCATCAAGTTCTCATTCTCGCTTTTGATCTACGTCAGTAGGGCTATCTGTAATAAAGCTTAGAATCAAGCCAAAAGAAGCCAGTATAGTGCTCGATTATCATTATAACCAAAGTATCCACTTAGCATAGTTCCAATCTTACTAATCATTAACTTCATTAGAAAATTGGATTTCGGTAGCCCACCAAATCAAAAACGGTCAAATGTGTGTCATATAGACATCACTTCTCCCTCTTTTTCCCCTGCTAAAGCATCCACCTGTGAAACATACTGATCAGTTATCTTTTGCAACTGCTCTTGAGCCTTCTTGCTTTCATCCTCGGAAATCTCTTTGCTTTTCACCATAGTTCTAATCTGCTCTAAGACGTCTCTACGTATATTCCTCAACTCTACCTTCCAATCCTCAGCCTTACGCTTAACTAGTTTCACTAGATCCTTACGTCTATCTTCAGTAAGCTGCGGTATAACGAGTCTTATCACACTCCCGTCATTCGCAGGATTCAAGCCGAGCTCACCAGTACTAATCGATTTCTCTATACTCTGAATGGCTTGTTTGTCCCAAGGTTGTATGACAATGGTACGGCCTTCTGACACACTTATAGATGCTAATTGATTCATTGGTACCATAGACCCGTAGTATTCAACCATTACATTCTCTACTATAGCTGGGTTTGGCCTTCCTGTTCTTATGGTATCGAATTCCCTCTTTAGTGCATCTATTGAGTTATTCTTCCGATTTGACCCTTCTCCAAGGATTTCTTTTATAGTAGGCATATATTCTTCCACCTTAAGAGATGTATATTACTCAATTATCTCAGTTCCTACCTTATTGCCTCTGAGTATAGACATTAGGTTCCCCTCTTTCAATAAATCGAAAACTACTATCGGTAATTCGTTGTTCATACAAAGAGAAATTGCGGTAGCATCCATAACTTGCAATCTCTTATTTAAAGCATCCATATAACTTATGCTTTCAAACTTCTTAGCATCCGGGTTTTGATTCGGGTCGGAATCATAAACCCCATCTACGCCATGTTTGCTCATCAATAGGAGATCAGCATTAAGTTCCACTGCTTTCAATGCCGCTGCTGTGTCAGTAGTAACATGAGGACTACCAGTCCCACCACCAAATATGACAACTCTGCCCTTCTCGAGATGCCTAATAGCTCTTCTGCGTATATAAGGTTCTGCAACAGCCTGAATGCTTATTGAGGATTGGGTTCGTGTTAAAGTGCCAAGATTTTCCAAGGAGTCTTGCAATGCCAGAGCGTTCATAACAGTAGCAAGCATACCTATATAATCGGCTGTTGCTCTATCCATGCCATACTCATCTGCGTTGGCCCCTCGCCAGATGTTGCCGCCTCCAACTACCACTGCAACCTCTACTCCTAAATTAGATGCCTCAGTTATTCTTAAGGCTATAGAATGCAGTGAAGCGGAGTCAATTCCATAGGAAAGCTCGCCTTTTAATGCCTCACCACTGAGTTTAAGCAATACGCGTTTATATTTCATTCCAGGATCCATTGCACCCCTACTCCCCTAGGGCAAAACGATGAAACCGTCTAACTATGACGTTTTCGCCAACACGTGCTACTACATCATTGATCAATTCTCTGATTGTCTTTGAGGGATCTTTTATGAAAGTTTGTTCTAGTAGGCACACATCTTGGGCTGATAATGTGCTACCTTCAGGAATGTCTTGAGATTCTATGTACACTGGGGACATAGCTGCTATCTGCATTGCAAGGTCATGAGCTAGCTCTTTAAATTCAGGAGTCCTTGCGACGAAATCTGTTTCACAACTCAACTCTATAATAGCTCCAACCTTACTTCCTGCATGGATGTAACTGTCAATTATACCTTCGTTAGTATCTCTAGTCGCTTTCTTATTGGCTAGGGCAACTCCTCGTTCCCGAAGCAGCTCGTAGGCTCTAGCGACGTCGCCATCCACCTCTTCCAAGGCACGCTTGCAATCCATAATCCCTGCACCAGTCTGAGTTCTCAATTCCTTTATTGCATCTACAGATGACTGTGCCATTATGCAGTTTCCTCTTCGGATTCTCTGCTGTTATCAGTACCTACAACTTCTGTTTCTGAGTTGTCAGCGATGCTAGCACTATCTGTTTGCGTTTCGATATTGTTCTCAACGGTATCTGAAACCTCGTTGTCGGAGATTACGTCTTGTTCCTGCACCTCTGCAGTTGGAGTTCCCAAGGATACTGCCTCACTATTTGTATCAGTTTCCCCGCTAGCAGCAGTACCGTATTCATCATCCTTGCCGGACGCATTCTCAGTCTCGATCTGCTCAGCTAGAGCTGCCTGTTCCTGCGCACGAATACCAAATCCCTCTAATGCTGCGGATGCTATTCTTCCCGCTATGAGCCCTATAGACCTTATAGCATCGTCATTACCCGGTATTACGTAGTCCACGAGCTCTGGATCCCCATCTGTATCTACTAATGCCACAATCGGTATACCCATGCGTCTGGCCTCAGCCACCGCAATTTTTTCTCTTGCTATATCAACTATGAACAAGGCTCCGGGAAGTTTTGTCATTTCCTTAACTCCACCGAAGTTTCTAGTAAGCCTTTGAATCTCGTCCTCTAGTTTAAGAGCTTCTTTTTTAGTAAGAAGGTTAAATCCACCTTTGGCTTTTCGCTCTTCTAGCCTAACAAGGTGATCTATTCTACCCTGGATAGTCGGGAAGTTAGTAAGCATACCCCCTAGCCACCTATGACTAACAAAGAACATATCACTGTTATTAGCTGCGTGTTGAACAGCGTCTTGGGCCTGTCTCTTGGTTCCCACAAACAGGATTGATTTACCTTCTTCAGCTATCTTAGATATGAACTTGCAGGCATCCTCCAGAAGACCAAGTGTCTGCTGCAGGTCTATGATATGTATTCCATTCCGCTGTGTGAATATGTATTGCTTCATTCTAGGATGCCATCTCTGCGTCTGATGGCCAAAATGAACACCTGCCTCAAGTAAGGCTTTCATACTTACTGATTCTTGTACAGCAGAATCGTTCTTTTCAGTAGTTGATACCATAAAACCTACCTTCCTAGTTCACTCGTGATAGCTTTATTCCGTAATAAAGGCGAAGTATAACACATGGGGTTTACCAGCACAACGAGTCGTGGCCCTCACAAATATAACTGGATACACCAATCTTCTACTATATTTTTGGCAAACACATATTAACTATTATTGGAGCCAACAAATTAACTTCATCTAGGATACATAATCCTCACGAAATCTGCATCTTCCCATATAAAAGAATGGTATTCACTACCCTTGGTTACTTCAAACATCATCCATCCATTTATCTCATACCCTAGAGGAATATCAACTTGCCCCCATATAAAAGGACCATATTTATATTCACTTGGAATAACTTCTGAAGACTTAACACCTCGTTCTAGATAATATATTGGATCGGCCTTGGGAGATTCTATTATACTCAGATTCGCGGCCGATTCATCCACAAATAAACTTATCTGAGTAGATTTCTGATTAATTATTCTCGCTTGTACCAAGGCCAAAACGTTTCCACTGTTAGAAGGTGTAACTTCATAAACATCTCCAGAGTCGTCATAATATAAAACCTTCTCAACTTCTTCGACTGTTGATGCCACAATCTGTAGTACATCACCCTTGTTTGAAAACATATTGTTTGATGTAAAACAGCCCGCAACTAGAATCATAAGCAACAGAACTGCAGACAACTCATATCTTAATACTATTTTCATATGTTTCATTTCCCAATACTAGATATACTAGGGAGAGACCTTAATCTCTCAACCAAGTCAGGTAATATTTTCAAGAGATATTCAACATCTTCGACCGTAGTGTACTTTCCAATTGTGATTCTTAGGCTTCCCTGTGCTATCTCAGATGGTAATCCAAGACCCAATAAGACGTGAGATGGCTCTATGGAACCAGATGTGCAAGCACTCCCGCTAGAAGCTGATATACCAGCGAAATCTAGCCCAAGGAGTATAGTCTCACCTTCCACTCCCTCTATGGATATATTAACATTGTTAGGCAATCTCTCACTGGGATGCCCGTTTAATCGTACTTTCTCTATTGATCCTAAGATACCATCTATCAATTTATCTCTCAGGACTCTACAATGACTGGCGTTATATTCACGCTCTTCGGAGATAAGCTTTAGAGCCATAGAAGTGCCCACAATCCCTGGAACATTTTCTGTACCAGCCCTCCTTTGCCTCTCTTGTGCTCCTCCCATTTGTTGTGCTGCGAATGGAGTTCCTCTCCTAACATATAGGACTCCTACCCCCTTGGGACCGTAAAATTTATGAGCCGACAAGCTTAGCATATCAACACCCAATAAATTCACATCAATATCTAGTAATCCTGCTGCTTGTACAGCGTCAGTATGGAATACTATTGTCCTCTTCAATTCCTGTGCTCTTAGTTTTATCTCCTTGCTTATAGCAGATATAGGCTCGATAGTACCTATTTCATTATTCGCCATCATAATGCTCACAAGTATGGTTTTGTCAGTTATCAGTGAAGAAATCATAGCGGGATCAACAGATCCGTAAGAATCAACTGGCACATAGGTTATATCAAATCCCATGTCCTCCAAGAAATCACAAGTGTGTAAGATTGCATGGTGTTCTATACCTGTGGTAATGATGTGATTCCCAGTGCCCTTAAGCGCCATTGCTGCTGATTTCAGTGCAGTATTATCCGACTCACTACCACCACTAGTAAAGACTATCTCACTGGGCCTACAACTCAGAACATTAGCTACTGTTTCCCTCGATTCATCTACTGCACGTCTTGCTTCTTGGGCTATTGAATACAAGCTTGAAGGATTGCCATATGCATTAACAAAATATGGCATCATTGCTTCTAAGACTTCTGGTCTTACAGGAGTCGTAGCAGCATAATCCATATATATTGTATTTACATTATCTGGCACAATATTTGTTCTCTTAATTAGTATCTCCATGCTAAACGGCAGATTACCGATCTATTCTAGCACTATATCTAGTCTGCCATATACTGATTTCTTGATACAAGGAAATCAATATAAAGGCACATTATAATCCAAAAGTATAAGAATCTATACAATTATGGAGTAGCATAGCCCATTATCTTATAGGCTAATTTTGCAGCTACAAATGAGCTAGCAACTGAACCATCTATGGGTGACAATTCTGTAAGATCGAACCCAACAATTCTCTTCTCTGATGATACAGCCTTAATTATACCTAGCATATTGTTCCAATCTATACCCCCAGGCTCTGGGTTTCCAACACCTGAAATCAGGGACAAATCCATAGCATCTAAATCTAAGCTAATATAAACCTTCTCAGATAAGGAAGATAAGATACTTTCCATGTCCCAATTATTCGACGAATTCATCTCTCCACCAAAATGAACTTTTAGATTATTACTTGTTACAAAGTCCATTTCTTCCTTACTCATACTTCTCACACCAAGTGGTACAAGTGGGCATATTTCCATTATTCGCCTAGCCGTACATGCGTGGCTATATTTGCTACCCATGTACTCATCTCTCATATCAGCATGAGCATCTATATAAAGAACCGATAAATCAGGATATATTTCTGCTAGCGCCCTAACACTGCCTATGGATATTGAATGTTCTCCACCAAGTACACTAACGATTTTACCTAGGCTTGCCCACGGATATACGGCACCATATACCCTCTCCATCATTTGTTCTGGTGACCCTACATGTGGTTCAACCTCCTCGGTAGTATGTATACCTACCAAATAGGTTTCTTTCCCAAGTTCGATATCAAAATCTTCCAAATATCTGGATGCATTGAGAATAGCATTTGGACCTTCCCTAGAACCTCCGCGGAAGGACGTAGTAGAGTCATAAGGTACAGGTATTACAACGATCTGAGATAGACTTGGATCTGATTCCTGAGCGTTAAGCCCCCCAAAACTCCAGGGAATCGAAGGTTGTCCTAATGACGACACAACTCCACCTATACCCCTACCACATTCTCTCTGGATCTACCAATTGCAATCTGACCTGAAAAATCTGGAGTAGCTTGATCAAGTCCTCGGTCAACAATCCAAACCTTTATCTTCTCCAAATCAAAGGTCTCAACTATCTTATCTATGGCTCTCTTATCATCGAAATCTTTACAAGAAAAAATGTCTATATTGACATATTGCCTATCCGGAAATGTATGTATACTAATGTGGCTCTCCGCAATCATTACAAAGCCAGATATACCCCAGTCCTCTGGCTTCGGCCCAACATATTTAGTGACTTTAGGCTCAGTGATCTTATTCATATCTATATGACTAGGATAATTATCTAGAAAATCATATATAAACGACTCCTCAGTCATCTTGGAGTTGTCTCCTCCGAAACCATCTATCAAAAGGTGCATTTACCACTAATCCTTAATCATACGTGTACTTTCTACGAAGTAAGGGGTGGCGCTTAAACAGCGCCGCCCCTTACTTTTGCCTTAACAACTAAATAGTGGAAGGAAGGAAATTATTAATAAAGTGAAAACAACAGTAGGTTTTCTTAATGGACCAAGCGATCCAGTTACGGGAGCTCCCTCCGGTATAAAACCGGGTCATGCTTCTACC
>Ga0310344_10001248_pt1 | contig 19504 bp, 24 predicted proteins | sample HC15DNA20200_MG_FD_203801 | JGI IMG/M metagenome (GOLD analysis project Ga0310344, IMG submission 203801) | Marine microbial communities from station ALOHA, North Pacific Subtropical Gyre - HC15-DNA-20-200_MG | ecosystem: Environmental > Aquatic > Marine > Oceanic | place: Pacific Ocean: North... | reverse complement strand
AGCCGATCGCCTTTATCGAGTTCGGCTCGAGCCTGTCCGCCGACGGCTCGGACGTCACCATCTCCTGGGATGCCGAGGGTCTGCTGCAACTGACCTAGAAATACTTGGGGAAAACAAAGGTAGTGAATACCCATTGTTTTCCCATGATTTACCATGCTCCAGTTCTTCCTCCGATCCGCCGCAGAACCGCAAACCGTCACCGCCCCGGTTGTGACGGCCAACTGGTCGGCTGTTGCGCCATCGGTGTCGAAGAGCACCACCACGACGGCCGTCTCAGCGGACTGGTCGACGACCACACCGACGTTCTCCAAGTCGATTACGGCCACGGCCGTCTCGGCCAGTTGGTCGACGACCACTCCGACGTTCTCCAAGTCGACCACGGCCACGGCGGTCTCGGCAAACTGGTCGAGCACTACGCCGACGGTGACCAAGGCGACTACGCCGACGGCCGTCTCCGCTTCCTGGGGAGTTTCCTCCATCCTCGTCGGGAAGACGGTCACGGCCTCGGCCGTCTCGGCCGCGTGGTCGAGCCCTGCACCAGCCAGGGCCAAGACGATCACCACCACGGCGGTCTCGGCTACCTGGTCAACGGGGACGGCGACGGCCAGCAAGTTGGTGACCGTCACGGTCTCGGCTGTCTCGGCCAACTGGTCGGGAGTGGCTCCGGGACTGGCCAAGACGATCACCTGCCCGGTGGTCACGAGCTCGCCCGGCGTGCTCACTCCGACGCTCACCAAGACGGTCACCTGCCCGGTTGTCTCGGCCACCTGGTCGGCCGGCTCGACGGGACTGACCAAGACGATCACCTGCCCGGTTGTGACGAGCTCCACGGGCGTGCTCACGCCGACGCTGACCAAGACGACGACAACCACGGCCGTCTCGGCCACCTGGACCGTCAACGCCCCGACGATCACCACGGGAACAACCGTCTCGGTCTCGGCCGTCTCGGCGGCCTGGTCGACTGTCGCCCCGGCGTTGACCAAGGCGCGGGCCACCACGTCGGTCTCGGCCACCTGGTCGGCCTCGTCACCGTCACGGTCCAAGGCCCTGGCGGCCCCGTCGGTCTCGGCCACCTGGGCGACCGGATCGGCCACGCCCTCCAAGAGCACGACCACCACGGCCGTCTCGGCCACCTGGTCGGCCTCGTCACCCTCCAGGGCCAAGACGGTCACCGCGCCGGTGGTCACCACCGGGCCGGCCGTGCCGGCTCCGACAGTGATCAAGACCACGGCCGTCTCGGCTGTCTCGGCCACCTGGTCGACCAGTTCCCCGACGATCACCACCGAGGCCGTTGTCCCGCCCTCCACCGTCTCGCTGGACTACCGCATCGGCGGCCGGGCTCACTGGTCCACCTCGCCCAACGTGATGGCCTACCGCGGCGCGGGGCGGATCCACGCGAGCGGGTCGGGGCGGATCCACGCCCAGGCCCTCGGGCGTCACCATTACGCGGCTGGTGGCCGGCTTCACTTTGTCGGCCTTGGCGGGACCGACTACGAGCCAGCCACCAGCCAGGTCACCTACCGGGCCTCCGGCTCCATCTCCTTCGAGACAGACGGGCAGGTCGACTACAGCCAGGACAACTCACTCCAGTTCGAGGCCGTGCAATGAGCCAAGCGGAACAAATCCAATCAAAGACAGCCAACGAGGTCCGCAACCTCGCCGCCAACTTCACAGACAAGCTGGACAGCGGGGAGGCGTTGACCGGGACGCCGAGCGTCAGCATCTCCCCGTCCGGCGTGACCGCCTCGAGCATTGCCGTCTCGACCGGCAGCCTCACCATCCTGGGCGAGACGGTGGCGTCGGGCAACGCGGTGACCTGCTCGGTCTCCGGCGGCACGGCTGGGACACGCTACACCCTGACCATTCAAGCGGGCACGGACGCCACGCCGGCCCAGACACTGGAGGTGATATGTCTGCTCGACGTGACGTGAGACCGCCCGACCCGACTCCCGAAGAGATCGCCCGGATCTGTGCCGAGATCCGCGAGGAGTGGACCGAGCGGAAGTGGCAACTTCAACAGACCGCCAAGGAACGACACTGGGATCCGCTCTACTGCAAGGAGCCGAAGCTCTGATGGCCACGTCACCGAAGACTCACCGACGATCCAGACACAAGACGAGCCGGGTCGACCTCCGACCTGGTGCGAGTGTCCGCGGCTACGGGACCGACTGGAGACGTCTCCGGCAATGGTACGCCCGCCGGCAGCCGCTCTGTGAGGATTGCCTGGCTCGTGACATTGTCACGCCGATGCAGGAGGTCGACCACGTCAGACCGTTCTCGGGAAAGGATGATCCGCTCCGGCTCGATGCCGACAACCTGCGGAGCCTTTGCCGTTCATGTCACCGGAGGAAGCACGCCCGCGAAGGGTAGGCGGGTCAAATTTCTAGCGTCCAAACGCCTAGTACCGCCCGTTTACGCGCGCGTTTTTTTGTTTTAGTTTTGGGAGGATCACCAGCATGGGGAAACGCGGGCCGAGGAAAACGCCGACCGCCGTTCTCAAGCTGCACGGGAGCCGCGCCGTGGAGAAGCGGAACGGCGAACCGACGCCGCCGGCGGGCCGACCGACGTGCCCGGCGTTCCTGTCGAAGTACGGCAAGACGACCTGGAAGAGCCTGGTCCCGATGCTCGACGAGATGGGCGTCCTGTCGAAGATCGACGGCCGCACGCTGGCCCGATACTGCGAGGAGTGGAGCCGGTGGAGAGACGCCGCCAGGTTCCTCCAGCAAAACGGGTCAGCATATTCCTACACCGACAATGACGGCGTCACCCACTGGAAACCCTACCCCCAGGCCCGAGAGTTCATCCAGTTGGCCGAGTCGATGCTCCGGATTGAGTCCCACTTCGGCCTCACGCCGTCGGCCAGGGCCAGCCTGAAGGTGAGACCGACCGAGACCGTCCAGGACGTGGCTTCCCGCTTCTTCGGGGATCCGGCATGATCAAGGCAGAGCCGTATACCTTCGACCCGGACGCGGCCAACCGCGCCTGCGAGTTCTTCGAGGAGTTGGTCCACATCAAGGGGCCGCTGGCCGGGCAGCCGTTCAAGCTGGAACCGTGGCAAGCCGACGATATCGTGCGGCCCCTGTTCGGCTGGAAGCGGAAGGACGGCACGAGACGATACCGGACCGCGTATATCGAGATCCCCAGGAAGAACGGCAAGAGCACGCTCTGCGCCGGGATCGCCCTCTATCTCCTTTTCCTCGACGGCGAGCAAGGGGCCGAGGTCTACTCTGCCGCCGGCGACCGTGACCAGGCCAGCCTGGTCTTCGACCCGGCTTGTGAGATGATCCGCCGTTGCCCGATGCTGGCCGAGCGGGCCACGATCCGGAAGTCGGTCAAGCGGGTGGCCTTCGATGAAACGCATAGCTACTACCGGGCCATAGCCGCCGACGTCGGCGGGAGCCACGGCTACAACGCCTCCGGGATCCTATTCGACGAGCTCCACGTCCAGAAGACGCGGGATCTCTGGGACGTGCTCCAGACGTCGACCGGGGCCCGCCGGCAGCCGCTGACGATCGCCATCACAACCGCCGGCCATGATCGTAGCTCGATCTGTTACGAGCTCCACCAGTACGCCACCGGGATCCTGGAGGGCCGCCTCGACGATCCGACGTTCCTGCCGGTGATCTACGCCGCCGACTCCGACGACGACTGGACCGACCCGGCCACCTGGAAGAAAGCCAATCCCAACCTCGGCGTGAGCCTGTCGGAGGACTACCTGGCCGACCAGGCTCTAAAGGCCGCCGAGTCCGCCGCCTACGAAAACACCTTCCGCCGGCTCCATCTCAACCAGTGGACCGAGCAGTCGGTCCGGGTGATCCCGATGGACGCCTGGCGGGACTGCCCGGTTGTCGAGACGGCCGAGGATCTCGAGGGGGAGGTCTGCTATGCCGGGCTCGACCTGGCGAGCACGCGCGACGTGACCGCGTTGGCCCTGGTCTTCCCTCGCGACGAGGGCCGCTTCTGCGTCCTCCCGTATTTCTTCGTGCCGGAGGAGATCCGGACCGACCGGGACCGCCAGGACCGCCGGCAAACGCTCAACTTCGCCGCCCAGGGCCATATCGAGAAGACGCCCGGCGACGAGGTCGACGGGAGCTACATCCGGGAGCGGATCGTCCAACTGGCCGACACCTACCAGGTCGAGGAGATCGCCTTCGACCCGTGGAACGCGTCCCACTTCATCCAGTCGCTGGTGGACGCCGGCCTCCCGCATGATGCAATGGTCAAGTTTCCCCAGACGTTCGGCAACTACAACGAGCCGACCAAGAAGCTCATCCAACTGGTCGATTATCGGAAGCTCGACCACGGCAATAACCCGGTCCTCGAGTGGATGGCCGGCAACACCGCCGCCCGGACGGATCCGAGCGGCAACATCCGCCCCGACAAGGCAAAGTCGGCCGACAAGATCGACGGGATCTGTGCCACCTTGATGGGCCTGGCCAGGGCCATCCGGAAGGCCGACGGAGTGTATGACGAGCGGGCGGAATTCCTGACGATATAACAGAGGAGCGGGACTGTGAGCGTTATTGAAACCGTCCGCGGCTGGTTCGGGACCAGCAGCCGGGCCACCCTCCGCGACCCGTCGGCCCTGGTCGATATGGCCGCCCCGAAGACCGCCAGCGGGATGAACGTCGACCGGGCCAAGGCCCTGACGTTCTCGGGAGTCTACGCGGCCGTTCGGATCATCTCCGAGACGATCGCCGGGCTCCCGCGTCACGTCTACCGGCGTGACGGTGACAACGCGGTGAAGGAGGCCGAGCACCCGCTGGCGCGACTCCTCGACCAGCCCAACGAGATCCAGACGCAATTTACGCTCTTTGAGACGCTCATGGGGTACGCCCTGACCTGGGGCAACGCGTATTGTGAGATCGTCCGGGCTCCGGCCACGGGTCGGCCGGTGAGCCTTCACCTGATGCGGTCGGATCGAGTCGCGCCCAAGATGTTAGGCGGCAAACTGGTCTACGAGGTCCGCACCGACGATATGGGCTTGGTCCAACTTCCGCCCGACAAGGTGCTCCACGTCAAGGCGGTCGGGGACGGCCTGGCGGGATACTCCCAGATCAGGCTGGCCCGCGAGGCCATCGGCCTGGGCCTGGCGGCCGAGCAACACGGGGCCAAGTTCTTCGGCAACGACGCCACGCCCGGCGGCGTGCTCACTCACCCCGGACGGCTCAAGAAGGAGACAGCCGACCGACTGCGGACAAGCTGGGAACGGGTCCACGCCGGATCCGGCAACAGCCACCGGGTGGCGATTCTCGAGGACGGTATGGGATGGACCACGATCGGCCTTCCCAACTCCGACGCCCAGTATATGGAAAGCCGGAAGTTCTCGATCACCGAGGTGGCCCGGATCTACTCGGTCCCGCTTCATATGCTCGCCGACCTGGACAAGGCGACTTTCAGCAACATCGAGTGGCAGGGGATCGAGTTCTCGAAGTTCTGTATCCTCCCCTGGATTATCCGCGTCGAGCAGGAGGTCCACCGCAAGCTCCTCCTGGAGAATGAGCGGTCGAGCGTATTCCTCCGCCACAACCTGGGCGGGCTCCAGCGGGGCGACGCCGGCAGCCGGGCCAGTTACTACAACACGCTCTTCAATATCGGCTGTCTGAGCCAGAACGATATCCGGGCCTTGGAGGACAAAAACCCGATAGAGGGCGGGGACCAGTACTTCGTCCCGATGAACCTGGCCCCGAGCAACGAGGCGGAGGCCGAACCGGAACCCGAACCGGAACCCGCGCCGGATCCGCCGGCCGATCCCCAACCGGATCCGGAACCTGACGAGGCGATGCGGTCCGCCCTGCGTGACGTCCTGGCCGACAGCCTCCGCCGGTTGATTGGACGGGAGGCCAACCAGGCCCGACGGGCCGCCAGGGACGCCGCCAAATTCCTCGAGTGGATCGACACCTTCTACGAACAGACAGCCGCCCTGGAGGCCTACCTGCGGGCTCCAGTCCGCGCCCTGGAGGCCGCCGGGATCGACGTCTCTGACGTTCTCACCGACCACGTCCACCGCAGCCGGGAGGATCTCCTCCGCGTGGCCGGCGAATCGACCCGGTCCCAACTGGAGGCCAACGTCGGCCACCTGGTCGAGCAATGGCAACAGGACCGGCCCCAGCAAACCGCCCACGACCTGATTAAGGAACCGAAACGATGAACGAAACCAGGACCATTTCCGCCGCCGACACCGAGCTCCGATTTGACGAGGCGGAAAACCGGATCGTCGGCTACGCCGCCGTCTTCAACAACCTGTCCCAGCCGATCGCCGGCCAGTTCCGCGAGCGGATCCTGCCGGGGGCCTTCCGCAACGTGAGCGGCGAGGAAGACATCATCTCGGCGGTGAACCACGACGACGCCAAGATCCTGGGCCGCCGCTCGGCCGGGAACCTCGAGCTCACCGTCACCAAGCGGGGACTTCGCTACTCGATCACCCCGCCCGACACCACCTATGTCCGCGACCTGGTCGAGAACATCAAGGCGGGCAACGTGGCCGGCTCCAGTTTCGAGTTCCGCGTCCACAACAACGGGGAGGCCTGGGTCCAGGACGAGGACGGCGAGCCGATCCGCGAGCTCCGCGCCATCGACGTCTTCGAGGTCGGCCCGGTCACCAGGCCGGCCTACCCCCAGACCGACGTGGCCCTCCGGAGCCTCGAGGCGTGGCGGAGCGAGCAGGTGGAGGAGACCGAGGAGGCCCAGACGCCCACCGACGTGCTCCGCGACAAATTGTCTTTGACCGACCGAGCAGACGTCGGGTAAACTCCGGCCAACAACAAGATTATTCCTCCCGCGGCCGGGCTGTCGTTCAACGCCGGCCAGCCAGCGGGAGCGAAGGCGGAAACGGCCAGTTCAACCGGCCCGATCTGTCGAGTGAGCCACTTTCCACAAGTCGCGCTCACCGGCAAATCGGGCCGGTTTTCGTTTACCCCCCCTTGCCGGTGGCACAAAAACCGCAAGGGGACACTGATGACACTCAAGCAACTCCAGGACAACCGCCTGGTCGCTATCACCAAGGCCCGAGAGATCCTCGACACCGCCGACGACGAAAAACGCTCGTTGACCGCCGAAGAGCGGGAACTCTACGACACGTTCGACAGCGAGATCGACCGGATCGACGGCGAGATCCAGGCCGTGGTCGGAGACGCCAAGCGTCGGAACAAGCTGGCCGCCCAGGAAGAGCGGGAAGAAGAAGCCGAGCCGCGAAGCCTGCCCGCCGAGCAGCCGTCGGGCCTGTTCACGCCCGAGCCGACCGAGAAGCGGACCGGGACCGCCTCGGATGAGTACGCCAGCGCGTGGTGGCGTTGTATGCGGCACAGCCGCTCGATCCTCGATCCCACCGAGTTCCGGGCCCTCCAGGTCGGGACCGACTCCGAGGGCGGCTACCTGGCCCCTGACGAGTTCTGGAACGCCGAACTGCTCCAGGCCCTCGAAGAGGCGAACATCATGCGTGGCCTGGCCAACGTGATCCAGACGGGCTCCGGCTCGATGGAGATCCCGGTGGTGAGCTCGCACGGCTCCGCCGCGTGGACGGCCGAAGAGGCCGCCTTCACCGAGGGCGACGAGGCCTTCTCCGTGGTGAGCCTCTCCGCCTACAAGGCCGGCACGATCATCAAGGTGGCCGACGAGCTCCTCCTGGATTCCAAGTTCGACCTGTCCGGCTACCTGGCCAGCGAACTGGGCCGCCGCCTCGGGGCCCTCGAAGAGGCCGCTTTCGTCAACGGCGACGGCTCGAGCAAGCCGACCGGAGCCGTGGGCGGATCGACCGCCGGCGTCACCGCGGCGGCCACCGGGGCCGTCACCGCGGACGAGCTCATCGACCTCTACCACGCCCTCGGCCGGCAGTACCGCAACAACGCGGCCTTCCTGATGGCAGACGCCACGCTGAAGGCGGTCCGGAAGCTGAAGGACGGCGACAACCAGTATCTCTGGCAGCCGGGCCTCCAGTCCGGCGAGCCTGGCCAGATCCTCGGCCGTCCGGTCTATACGTCGGACTCCATGCCGGCCCTGGCGACCGGGAACAAGACGATTCTCTTCGGCGACTTCTCCTACTACTGGGTCGCCGACCGGGAAAGCGTCGTCTTGAAGCGGCTCGACGAGCTCTACGCCGCCAACGGACAGGTGGCCTTCCGGGCTCACCGCCGCGTCGACGGCAAGGTCGTTTTGGCCGAGGCCATCCAGCACCTGGTCCAGGCGTAAACCTGACCTGGCAACACTGACGCGGGCGATGCCCGCCGAGCAGGGAGTACCGACTCATGCGATGCGAGATCCTCACCTCCTTCTCTGGAGTTATGGGCTCCTTCTCGGCGGGCGTCACCGCCGACGTTCCTGATGACCACGTTGCCGAACTGGCCAGCCTGGGCTGGGTCAAGCCGCTGGGAAAGGCCCCCAAGCGGAAGGCGACCAAAAAGAAGGCCGAGACACCGGCCGGCGAGGGCGATGATTGATGGCCCTGGTCACCGTCACGGCAGCGAGCCAGGAGCCGGTCACGCTTGCCGAGGTCAAAGACCACTTGGTTGTGGACCACGGCGACGATGACAGCTACCTCTCGACGCTGGTCACCACCGTGGTGGCCTACCTCGAGAGCGTGCAGGACCGCGGCCTGGTCTCGACCACCTACGATCTGAAGCTCGATCGCTTCCCCTCCGGGGGCGGCGTGATCGAGTTGCCACGGGCTCCGCTCTCCTCGGTCACCTCGGTCAAGTACCAGGACACCGACGACGTCGAGACGACGCTGTCGGCCTCGCTCTACACCGTCGACACCGCGAGCACGCCAGGGCGGCTCCAGCCGGCCTATGACGAGTCCTGGCCGTCGACCAGGGGACACGTCCACGACGTGACCGTCCGATTTGTGGCCGGCTACGGTGATCCGGCAGACGTCCCGCGTCCCCACCGTCACGAGATCCTCCTGCGGGTGGCCGACCTCTACGAGCACCGCGAGGCGGCCGTCACCGGACGGCATGAAGAGAGTTTCGCCGCGTCCGCCCTTTTCCAAATGAATCGGGTCTTCTGATATGCCAGCCGCCGGAACCTACCGCGAGCCGATCCGCGTCGAGACCCGCGACGAGACGACGCTCAATTCGTACAACGAGACGTCGGCAAGCTGGTCGACAATGCTCGAGACGCGGGCCGCCCTGGCCGGAGCCGGCGGGCGGGAGTACGTGGCCGGCGGCGGCGTCCGGGCCGACGTCACCCACCTGCTGCGGATCCGTTCCAGCCGCCTGGCCCGCACCATCACGCCCAAGGAGCGGGTGATTGTCGACGGCCGGACCTTCGAGATCCTCGCCGCTGTCGACAAGACCGGCCGCCGCCGGGAGATCGAGCTCCAGTGCCGGGAGACGGTCTAGATGGCATGGAGCAACAAGAAAGCCGGAATGAAGCTCGAGGGGTTCGAGCCGTTCCTCAAGAAGTGCAAGAAGCTGGGCCCCAAGATCCAGGCCAAGGTGGCTCTCACCGCCGTCCGGGCCGGCTCCGCCGAGATCCGGAAGGTGGCCAAAAAACTGGTCAAGCAGAACGCCCTCGGGGAAGGTCTCACGCCCGGCGGGCGGCAGCGGGACCACCTCCACCAGGCGATCATCAACAAGGCCAAGGCCTACGGGAAAAACAAGATCCCCGTGGGCACGATCGGGACCGAGTACAAGAAGGCCCCCCACGACCACCTGGTCCACGACGGGACCGCCGCCCACACGATTCCCGTGCCGTGGCCTGGGATCCGGGAGGTCCACCACCCCGGATCCCGCGGCTACCCGTTTATGGAGATCGCCCTGGAGACCGGCAGGAACGCCGCCCAGGCGGCCATGATCTCCAAGCTCGAGAAGGCCATCGAGAAGGAACTCCAGAAGGACAAGGACAAGAAGTGAGCACGCTCAAAAAGGCCGTGATCGATTACCTGTTGAGCCAGTCGGCCGTCACCGACCTGGTCTCGACCAGGATCCGGCCGGGCGTGATCGAGCAGGGCCTGGCCCGTCCCCATTTGAACGTCAACCAGACCGGATCCGACGTGCATTACTCGATGGATGGCAACACGGGTCTCGGCGAGACGTTTATCGAGATCAACTGCCAGGCCGACACCGAGAAAGCCGCCGCGGAACTGGCCGAGGTCGTCCGCAAGGAGATCGACGGCTACCAGGGAACCTGGGGGACCGTCTCGATCAAGGCGTCATTCTGGCGCGGCACACGCGACACCCGGACGGCCCCGCCCGGCGGCGGCGAGGTCGGCCTCCCCAGCCAGACCATAGCGGTCGAAGTCTTCCACGCCATCCCGGTCCCAAGCTGATGATCCTGATCCGAGCCAAATCCAAGACGGGACAACTGGTCGACTTCGAGGTCGACCGGATCGTCTCGATCGACGGGGAGCCGTTTGACGGCACGGCCGCCGTGATCCGGGACCACCTGCTCCAGATCGAGGGCCGCCTCCAGGCCGTCGAGACCATCCTCCACAATCAACCACAACCAGCGGGAGCCTAGATATGGCAGACAGCGGATTCGGTACAACCATCACCTTCTCGTCCGGTTTCTTTGCCGAGATCCTCTCGGTCGACGGTCCCGACCTGTCTCGAGATCCGATCGAGACCACCCACATGGCCACGACCAACGGAAATAAGACGTTTATCCCGTCGGACCTGATCGACAACGGCACGCTCTCGGTCGAGATCGCCTATGTCCCGGCCACCGCCCCGCCGATCAGTTCCGCCGCGGAGACCGTCACGGTCACGATGCCGGGCGGATCCACGGCGGCGTTCTCCGGCTTCATGGTCGCCTTCGCCCCGTCGTTCCCGATCGATGATCGGATGACGGCAAGCTGCGACGTGAAGGTCACCGGCGAAATCACCAGGGCCTAACGGGGAGCGAGACGATGGCGACGGTGAGATACCTCAAGGCGGTTGACAAGCCGGCCAGCCGGGCCGGCCAACCGGGAGACATACGGGAATTGGACGACCACGACGCGCGGGAACTCGTCGGGTCCGGACACGTCGAGCCGGCCGATAAGAAACCCCGAGCTAAGAAGGTCAGAAAAGATGACAAGCCTGCGTGATGCAATCCTGGCGGCCGACGATCTCGAGCGGGAGGAGGTCACCGTCGAGGGCTGGGAGTTTCCGGTCTTCGTCCGCGTGATCTCCGGCCGCGAGCGGCAGCAACTGGTCGAGAAGTGGCAGCAGGTCAAGGAGGACGAGGCGGCGCAGCAGGATCTCCTGCCGTTCGTCTGTGCCTTGTGCCTGGTCGACCAGGAGGGCTCCCGCCCGTTCGACCCGGCCGAGCCGGGTGACCTGGATCTCCTGAAGTCAAAAGGGGCCCGGCAACTGGAGTCGATCTACCACGCGGCGATGCGGCTCAACGGGATGGAGGACGATTCGCTGGATGAGGCGGTGGCAAATTTTCAAGACAGCCAGAACTGAAGTTCTGGTTTCACCTGGCGAGGACGGTCACGCACCGATCGGTAAAGGAGACTCAACAACAGATCGACGCGGCGGAGTTCACCCAGTGGCTGGCCCTCTACGGGCTGGACCCCTGGGGGGATGACTGGCTCCAGGCGGCCACGATCACCACCGCGTCACTTTCCCCGTGGACCAAGCGTCGACTGGATCCGCGGCAGTTCATTCCGGGCCAGGTGGTGGCCCGCAAGCAGTCCCGCGAGGAGGTGGCCCACCGTCTGGGCCTCTTCTTTGACAACTACGAGAAGAACCGGAGCGACTAGATGGCCAAGTCTATCGGCAAGTTCGCTGTCTCGATCGGCGCGGTGACGACCGGCTTCTCGAAGGGACTCGACAAGGCCAGCCGGAAGTCCAAGTCGTTCTCCGGCGGACTCAAGGGGATGATCGGCCCGCTTCTGGCGATCGGCGGCGCGGTCCTCGCCGCCAAGAAGGCGTTCTCGGCGTTCTCCGGAGCGTTCGACGATATCGACAAGATCGCCAAGTTCAGCCAACAGACCGGAATGGCCACCGAGTCGCTGGTGGCCCTGCACCACGCCGGCGGACTGGCCGGCGTCGGGGCCGACAAGGTCGACAAGGGCATCCAGAAGATGAGCGTCAACATCGGGAAGGCCAAGGCCGGCTCGGCGGCGATCCAGGGCGAACTGGCCAGCCTGGGGATCTCGATGGAAGACATCGGCCGCATGAGTCCGGCCGAGCAGTTCGAGACGCTCTCGGCAAAGATCGGAGCGATCGAGGATCCCGCCAGGCGGGCCGACCTGGCCATGAAGATATTCGGCAAGAGCGGGCTGGAACTGATACCACTGATGAGGGGCGGAGCCGGGGCGATCGCCGCGGCCAGGAAGGAAGCGGAAGAACTCGGGATGAGTTTCTCGGCCGTTGACGCGGCCAAGATCGAGGAGGCCAACGACGCCTGGTCAAAGGTCAAGATGGTCGGCCAGGGCGTGGTGCGGATGTTCGCCGTCCACCTGGCCCCGGCCATGACCAAGATCTCGGCGGTCTTCGTCGAGGTCGGGAAGGTCGTGGTGGCCAAGATCCGGGAATGGGCCCCGGTGATCCAGCAGGTGGTCACCGTCTTTTTGACCTGGTTTGACGTGCTGTGGACGTCGATCTCTGAGATCTTCACCGCCATCGCCGGCGTGGCGGCCGGGCCGATGGGATCGATGAAGGATCTCGTCCTGGACGCCCTGATTGGCGTCGAGTTCGGATTCCGGAACCTCGGCCCGATCATGCTCCTGGCCTTCAAGAAGGGCCAGGTGGCCGCGGTGGCTTTCGGGGCCGAGATCGCCCACTTCTTCACTGGAGTCCTGCCCGCCCTGTTCACCTGGTTCGGCAAGAACTGGAGCGGGATCTGGAGGACGGCTGTCGACTTCGCGCTCACCGTCTTTATCAACCTGGGCAAGAACATCCGGGCCATCTTCTCGGCCATCTGGGAGTTCATGAAGACCGGCAAGTGGGATGTGGCCTTCACGCCGATCACCGAGGGATTCCGGAATATGGTCCAGGAGTTGCCCAAGATCCCGAAACGGGAGATGGGCCCCCTGGAGACCAAGCTGCGGGCCGAGGCCGACGACCTGTCTGCCGAGCTCACCGGGGACTTCGAGGCCTTCCGGGCAGAACGCCGTGAGCAACTCCTGGGAGCCGGCGATCCGGTCGAGCCGGTCGAGATGCCGGACCTGTCGCTCGAGATGCCCGGCGACAAGAAGGAGGCCAAGGCGGCCGGCGGGATCGCCGCCCTGGAACGTGGCAGCGCGGCGACGTTCTCGGCCATCTCCAAGCAGATTCGGGGAGCCTCCGACAAGCGGGAGGCCAAGGAGAACAAGGAAGCCAACCAGCGAACCGCCGACGCCGCCGAGCAGATGGCCGACGCCATAGAGAACCTGAATACCGACAAACCCATCCCGGTGACGATCTAGATGGCCATACTGAGCGTAACCGAGACCTGGGCCGGCGAGACGGCCAGCAACCAGTCCGACCTCACCCGGACCTACGCCCGCACCTTCCAGGTGATCTCAGACACCCCCCTGGAAACCGTCCCGGCCGTCGGCAACGCTCCGGGCATCCCGATGCTGTGGGATCGCCACCCCGACGACATCCCGTGTTATTGCAACAAGGTCGATGTGAAGCGGGTGGCCAACTCCCGGACCGTCTGGAGCGTGACGGCCAGCTATACCAACAAGATCGACGACGACGAGCCGGAAGAGGATCCCCTGGCCCGGCCGTGGAAGTTGTCGTGGAGCTCGGCGGCCTTCCAGATCGTGGCCGAGCGAGGGATCAAGCGGGAAACCATCGACGCTTTGGGCAACACCGTCGTCGCGGCCCCTGCCGGAGACATCGAGGGGCCGATCGTCAACTCCGCCGGCGACCAGTTCGACCCGCCGATCCAGATCGACTCGAGCAATTGGACCATCACCGCCAAGAAGAACGTGGCGACGGTCCCGACCTGGTTGATGGATTACCGGGACGCTTTGAACGACGCCACGATCACGATTGCCGGCGTGGAGTTCCAGAAACACGAGCTCAGGATCTCGGCCATGACGATCGGAGAATACACGATCGAGAACGACGTGGGCTACTACCCCTTCCAGGTCACGATCACGCAGAAGTCGGAGACCTGGACCCGCGAGATTCTCGACCAGGGGACTCACGAGATCAAGACGGTCAACATCTCCGGCACGGCGACCGACAGCCGCGTCCGCATCGTCGACAAGAAGGGCCAACACGTGACCGAACCGATCCGCCTGGACGGCAACGGCAAGAAACTCGAACCGGACACCGCGCCCATCGAGGACTCGGTCTTCATCAAATACCAGGTCTACCTCAAGGACCGCGACTTCTCCGCGTTGTCCCTTCCGACCAGTTAAAGGAGCCAGCTAATGGCCGACGAGATCGCCATCACCATCCTGGGCACGGTCACCAACGGGAATTTTAAGGACCGGATCGACCACGGCCAGCAGAAATTCGACCAGGCCGCCATCGGGGCCGCCTCCAACGTCGTCTCGGTCGGCACGTCCGAGGAGGACGTCACGACCGGAGACATCTCTACGCTCGGGTGGTGTTTCATGCGGAACCTGGACGCCACCAACTACGTCCAGTATGGCCCCAAGTCGTCCGGATCGATGGTCGCCGTCGGCCGGATCGAGGCCGGCGAAATCCACGCCTTCCGGCTGGAGCCGGGCATCACGCTCCGCTGGGTGGCCAACACGTCGGCCGTCCTGGTCGACCTCCGGATCTACGAGGACTGACGTGGCAGATACCTACGGATTTGACCGGGAAGGCGCGGAGAAGATCGCGCGGGTGGTCCGCCAGGCCCTCGCCTCGAGCTCGGGCGAGAAGAGCCACAGGCGCGCCGACGTCTCCGGACCGGGCAATCACGTCGCGGTGGCCAAGATCGTCGAGGCCGGCGGGAATACTCACAAGTTCATCTTCGTGGCCGGCGAATATGACGAGGAGGTCGGGACCAATACGCCGACCTTCCAGGAGGTGGCCGGCGAATACTTCGCGCACGACCTGTGCGGGGACAGCCTGGAGGTCGGGGACCGGGTCTGGATCGTCGATCACAATAACCAGTGGTGGATCATCGATCGCTGCACCGACGCCACCGGGTCGATGGCCGGAGAGGGCTGTTGTGGAGCCTGCGGCGGCGGAACGGTCGCCAGTTGCCAGAAGTGCCTCGACGGCGGAGCCCGTCTCGGCGGGACCAACGCGCAGAACTCCTGGAGTTTCGACCTGGGCGTCTGGGGCGGCGAGATGCCCGATGATGCCGGCTGCTGTGAGCAACTCGCCGGGAGCCACTTTGTCTATCACTCCTCAAGTTGCATCTGGAAGGGGATCGACCTCGACCATTGCAACCAGCACGGAGCGAGCCCGGCTTACCCGTATTGGAATCTCGAGATTCACGAGTTGACACCTTTCAACGTCATCCTGTCGGTTGAACTCGACCAGGACGGCGACGGTATTGCGGAATCAAAGGTCGAGTATTGGAACCCCTACCCCTGGTGCTGCGACTGTGCCAACACGATGGTGCTCAAGTGCCCGGTGGACCTGCCGACCGGCTGCGACCTGTTCCCGTGTGAGATCTGTCTCCTGCCCGGTCCCAAGTGTTGCGCGACCAACAACCTCAACGTCCAACTCACCGCCACGATCACAAACACCTCCGGGTGTGCCTGTGCGGACGCCCGAACCGTGATTCTGAATTATCGGGCCGCCACGCAGGACTGGTTTGGAAGCGGCACGTTCTGCGACGGCCACGAGGTCGACCTCACGCTCTCCTGTGATGTGGACGGCGGCGGGTGTGACGACTTCCGGCTGGAGGTGAGTTTCCAGGACGCCTGCAACTCCGGCGGCACGTTCCAGCCAAATGCCTCCTCGTGCAGTTGCGACCCGCTCTCGTTGCCTTTCGAGGGCCTGGCCGTCGACGGCTGCTGCGGCGTGGCCTCGACGGGGGCCACAGTGACGATCACCATCACCGAGTGACAAATGCCCGCCCAGTTTGACGACCTGACCGTCTGTATCACCGCCTTCAACCGTCCGGAGTGCCTGGAGCACCTGGTCGAGAGCATCCGGGCCCGCTACCCGACGCTCCCCATCCTGGTGGCTGATAACGGCTGGGAGCCGGCGGATCTGTCCGGCTGGTCAAACGTCGAGTTGATTGACGTGGCCTGGGATTGTGGACTCTCGGCCTGCCGGAACGCCCTGGCCGCGGCCTGCTCGACCGAGTTCCTCGTCCTTGCGGAGGAGGACTTCGTGTTTGACGACCGGACCGACCTGGAGCCGGCCCTGCGGGTGATCCGCCAGGCCCCCTCGATGGGGATGATCGGCGGCAGCCTCGAGACCGATCGGCAGATGCAGCACTACGCCCGCAACTTCCGGCGGGAGATCGTCGCCGAGGGCGAGGCCCTGCGGGCCGTTCCCGCCGGCGGGCCGATGCGGACCACCTCCGGCGTCCGCTGGCGGGGCTGCGACATGGTTTTTAACTGGGGGATCCTCCGGACCGAGATGGCCAGGGAGATCGGCTGGGACGAGGACTTGAAACTGGCCGAGCACGTCGACTTTTTCTACCGCCTGGCTGATACCGGCTGGGAGGTGGCCCACACGCCGGAGCTCATCGCCCGGCACGAGCGGCAGGAGCCTGGCGAATACCGAAAGTGGAGACAGCGGGCCGCCGAGTTCCTGGAGGTCTTCCGGGACAAGCACGACCTGTGCCGATTCGAGCACACCGCCGCCGCCGCGGAGCCGCTGCGGAGCACGCGGCCGGTGATCGTGATGGGAATCGGCCACTCGGGAACGTCGATCCTGTCCCGGATGCTCTCGGCTGCGGGTTTTTACGCCGGCCCGGCCGACGAGGAATACGCCGAGCACCCCGGAATCCGGGAACTCAACGAGGAGACCATCCGGACGGGTGAGCTCGACCTGGCCGCCGGCCTGGATCACCTCGAGGAGATGGCCTCGCCCTTTGTGATCAAGGATCCCCGGTTCGTCCACACGCTGGACAAGTGGCATGCCATCCTCGGAAGCTGGAAACCGACGCTGGTCTGGATCGTCCGCAATGATGAGGACGTGGCGGACAGCTACCGCCGCCGGAACGAGAACTACCGGGACGGCCAGACGCTCGAGAGCCTCTACGAACTGGCCCGCCACCAGTTCGACTCCTGGCCCTGGGCCAAGATCCAACTGGATTATGAAAACATCGCCACCGCGGTCGGCCTGTTCGACCTGGACCGGGCGGGAGCCTCGCGGGTTCGACTCCCCGACGCGGTCCCTCCGCAGTCCGAGCCGCGGGTGGTGTCTCCGGCGGTCTATGACGGGGAACCCGGCGGGCCCTGCGTCTGCGCGGAGCCGGGCGACTGCCGGAGACACCCGGCGATTCAAAAGGCCGGCCGGCTCTACGAGATCTGCCGGGGCGAGGTGCTCACGCCGGAGAAGTGCGCGGCGTACCGCCTGGCCTGGGACAAGCAGCACGAGCTCGAGCAGGTGATCGAGCCGGCCGTCCAGGTGGCCGACAACAGCCACCCGGCCGATTGTGTCCACCGCGGCGAGTTCCTGAGAACCTGCGAAAGCGGCGGGTGACGCGGCTCGATCAGGGCAAAGGTCTTTGCCTGTTCGGTCCTCGAGGATTGCGTGATCGGCAAGCGGATTGCCGGCGTGGCCGGCTGTTGCAAGACCTGCCCGCACTATTCCACCGGAACCACGGAGGGCTCCACAAATGAACGTCTCAAAACTGGTCGTGGTCAGTGATCTCCACGCCGGCTGCCGGCTCGGTTTGTGTCCCTCCGGGGGCGTGACGCTCGACGACGGCGGAAACTACCTCCCCTCGGGTCTCCAGATGAAACTGTGGGGCATGTGGAGGGAGTTCTGGGAGGACTTCGTGCCGGAGGCCACCGACGGGGAACCCTGGGGCCTGGTGGTCAACGGGGACGCCATCGACGGCGTCCACCACGGCACGACCACGCAGGTGAGCCACAACGTGCTCGACCAGGTCCGCATGGCCCACGAGATCCTGGCCCCGGTGGTGGCCCGCTCGGCCGGCTACTACCACGTCCGGGGGACCGAGGCCCACGCCGGCAAAAGCGGCCACCTCGAGGAGCAGTTGGCCGAGAGCCTGGGGGCCGTTCCCAACCACGTCGGCCAGTACGCCCGGCACGACCTCTGGAAGAAGCTCGGCGGCCACCTGGTCCACCTGGCCCACCACGTCGGCTCCGGTGGCGGATCCGAGGCGGCCGCCCCCTACCGCGAGCTCCAGCAGGTCTTTTCCGAAAGTGCCCGCTGGGGCCGGACGCCGCCCGACGTGATCGTCCGCAGCCACCGGCATCGGTTCATCGTCACCGAGATCCCGACCGGGCGGGTGATCGGGGCCGAGCGGGGACGCTCCCCGAGCGGAACGGCCGCCTGTGTCGTGACGCCCGGCTGGCAGGGGCGGACGCCGTTTGCCTTCAAGAGCTCAAACGGCCGCGTGGGCTCGCCCCAGTTCGGCGGCGTGGTGCTCTCGGAGGCCGGCGGCCAGTTGACCATCAAGCGGCGGATCTGGACCATTCAAAGGAGTGCGGCAGAATGAGCGACCAGGACCACCAGGACCAGCCGATCCGGCTCGACGAACTGCTGGCCGAGCTCGAGGAGATCCAGGGGACCGGCGACGGGAACGGCTGGACGGCGCGGGAGTTGGCAGAGAAGTGGGGCGTAAGCCGCCAGAAGGTGCTCGTCCTGTTGACCGAGGCCAAGTCGGCCGGGCGTCTCCTGGTCGGACGCAAGCGGGTCGAGCGGATCGACGGGGCGAGCAGTTGGCGGCCCTGTTATCGGCTCAAAACGTCCGGATCCGGCGGGTGATAAGTATCGGGGAAGGCCGTCCGGACGCCTTACGGGCGATCCTCGGGCCCCGATTTGTGGAAAAACGGCCGCGAAGCGCGATTTGTTCCGCTCGACAGCCGTTCTACAGCCGTTCTACAGCCGTTCTACAGCCGTTCACCTGGTGACCACCACCCGGAGCGTGATCCCGTACCGCGCACAGACGGCCAACGCCCGCAGGTAGTACCGCCGCTCCCGCTCGGGATCTTTCTGGAGCAGTATGAGGCCCGGTTTTTTGTTCGTGGCGAGTCCGTAGTAAAGAGCCTGGCCGATCCCCTGCGACCACTTGCCCGACGCGCACCAATCCACTTCCCAGGCCACCTCCTCGGTCAGGATATCGACCCGCGAGCCGTCGGGCGTCCTGGCCTCGGCCTGTCCGCCCATCTCGCCGGCCAGGTGGCGCGACCAGTCGGTCTCCCGCCAAGCGGTCCGATCCGCCGGCGGCAATCCGGGGCCGCCAGGCGGCAACAGCATCGCCAGGGCGGCGATCGAGAACGCGGCGGCACGTCTCACGGCTCCACCCCCAGGAGGTGGTGGACTGGGCGGCCGATGATGGCCGAGATTGTGACCAGTTGGGCCGCGTCGGGGCAACTCCCGCCGGTCTCCCAGCGGGCGACCGTCGAGGGCGAGACGTTCACCTCCCTGGCCAGTTCGGCCTGGGTGAGTTTCTCATCGATCCGGGCGGCGGCCAGCCTCCGGCCGATCTCCCGCAGGCGGCCGGCCCGCTGGCTCGCTCGTGCTGCATC